>Ga0209748_1000400_pt1 | contig 23247 bp, 21 predicted proteins | sample BarGraIncu00421A_FD_185490 | JGI IMG/M metagenome (GOLD analysis project Ga0209748, IMG submission 185490) | Arctic peat soil microbial communities from Barrow, Alaska - Barrow Graham LP Incubations 004-21A (SPAdes) (version 2) | ecosystem: Environmental > Terrestrial > Soil > Wetlands > Peat... | reverse complement strand
GGTCCACCATCCGGAGAAGGAGTTGTCCAATAAACAGTCATATCTCCATAATCAACTCCTAACGAGCCTCCTCCTTGTCCTCCACTTCCAACATTAGCGCCACCACCTCCGCCGGAATTCACATCCATACCACCACCTCCTGCATTAGCCGGAGCTCCTCTGGCAAAAGATCCACCACTATTTGTAATACTATTTTGCTGACTATATAATCGTTTCGAATTCAATAAATAAGACCCCCTGGGGGAGCCCGCAATCCCTTCTCCTTTTTCTCCAAAACGTAAATCATCATCGGTACAGTAAACACCCCAATAAAGAATTAATATGCTCGAATTTGAATTCTTTCTCCCTTTCCTGAATCCCTGTCCACTTACATCTATTGATTGATTGTTCATATCAAGGGTTCGAGCGTCAAAAGTAACGATGCCTCCACAATATCCATCCCAATCTGCAGCTCTGATAGTTCCGGTTAATGTGACATTATCATAAACAGGAGTATAAACCACTTGAAATACACCGTCTGCAGAATAACTCTTTTGAAGAGGCGTTGTGAGTTGAATAGTATTACCCGCTACAGAACTAATGGTGGCAAATTCATATTCTCCGGTGTTCCTGACATCTTTCCATCCGGAAGCAATCACATCTTTATCAATGCCATCTCCATAAGCATTAGAGTTAGTCTCATCGATCATTGTATTTTGCATCTGGATGATCAATACCCTGTCTCCGGCAACAAGTGTATATGCAGCTCCTTTGATATGATTCATATCAACAATCAAAACTGCCGATCCTTTCGATGCATCACTCACTCCCGGAAAATAAGTATTGACAATTCCTTGAATGCTTTTTGATATAGCATCAGCACAAGATAAGGAAGGTGCAATAGCGGCTCCGGGATTGATTGTTTTTGCTATCATCGGATCAACACCACATTGAAAGAAATTGGCTTCCCATATCCTTAGATGGTCATGATTAAAGGTTGTAGGATTTTGCCAGGCATCCTGAACTTCGATCCTGATATATTTAGCATCGACAGCACCACCAAAATCTATGATATTATCAATAGAACCTGAGTTGTAGGGAAGGGTTATTGATTTTACCAGAGAAAAAGTAATATTGTCTGTACTGACATAAATTTTAAATGAATGCAGTGAATATAATCCGTCTCTTTGATATAATTTAACCCGGGTCAGAGATCGTACAATTCCAAAATTGAAATCATAGGTCCAGATTCCCTGGCCATTAATCACATCTTCACATGAGGAGTTAATATCTCCATCTGTCATTTTATAAGGAACAAAACCCCCGGTAACAGAATATGTCCATCTGGCAATCCAGGACTGTTTTATTCCACATGGTTGTGGAATAACAGTTTGAGAAAAGAGTTTAGTAGGTACAAATAACAATGTTAAGAATAATAAAAAACCGGATATTAGATGCTTAATACAAACATTTTTGGGTAAACTTATAGTCATGTATATTTTAGTCATCACTAATGTTAATACGAAATAATAATTTAAATTGAACTTCAGGTGATTAAAACCTTAAGTTCATTCTACAAATAATTTTCGAATTTATAAAGAATGAAACAGAATTACAATATTAATCCGATTTAAATTTGAACCTAATTTGCTACAATTAAAATTTAGGTACTTTTATAGATTCTTTCGTTTCCCTAATACTAAAAACTGAATCATTCATCGTTCTATGCAAAAACAATCGATCCTTTTTGTTTACATCAATTTCTCTTCCTTTGTGAAGGCTGATTATGAGATTTTATCAGAGTATGGAGCTGTGACAAAATATCAGTTCAAACCGGTAAAAGGATTGGTCAGGACCGGGATTGAATTATTTCATGAGTTGTGGTTCCTTGTTTTCAATATTCGAAAGTACGATGCTGTGTTTATCTGGTTTGGTGATTATCATTCGTTATTACCAGTTCTTTTTGCAAAATGGTTTCAGAAGAAATCGTATGTTGTAATTGGTGGATATGATGTTTCAACCCTGTCTGAATTTAACTACGGATCATTTAATAAACCAATCCGGTCATTCTTTACGCGCAATACGTTTAAGTGTGTTGATCTTTGTCTTCCCGTTGCAGATGCTTTAAAGGAAAAGTTATTTTTGATTTGTCCTCAGGCAAAATCAGAGACACTGGCTACCAGTGTTAATCCTGATAAATTCAATTTTTCTGATTACCAACGACCTAAAAGAATCATTACTGTATCCGGAACAGAAAATCGCCAAAGATTAATGATTAAAGGGCTTGACAGATTTAGAGAGATGGCTTTGCTAATTCCGGAATTCGAATTTATTATTATTGGAGTTAAAGAGACTGTAAAACATTATTTCGAACCTTTGCCCACTAATTTGATTTTGCTTCCTCCACAACAGTTTGATCAGATGAACCACTATTATCAAAGTGCTTCTTTTTATGCTCAGTTATCGCGTTCAGAAGGACTTCCCAATGCCTTGTGTGAAGCGATGATGTGTGGTTGTATACCGTTAGGAACGGATGTTGGAGATATTAAGGTTGCAATTGGAAATACCGGTATTACTTTAGAAGACTGGAAACCGGAATTGATGGTGGATTTTATTCGTAATAATCACAATAATAAATCTTTGCGGGATAAAGCAAGGGAAAGAATTAATGTGCTTTATGATCCTTCTAAACGCAAAAATAGGCTTAGACAACTGTCAGATACGTCGTTTAATATATAAAAAGGCTTTTCTTTTAAGAATGTGTTTCTTCTCTTTTACGGTTCGAAATAAACTTTCCCAGCAAATCTTTGAATAAAGCCAAAACTTCGTTCCGATAGAAAATATAGACCAGTAAATAGGAAAACACCATTTGCAAAAGTCTGACGAGTAAGAGGTTGTGGGTAGTAACGAAATACTCACTGCAAATAATAACAATGGTGACAAATAGAGGCAACCAGATAAATTTAAGGTTGTTAAATTTGAAAGTGAAGAACTTTCGGGCAGCTAAGTAGAGGAAAAAGTTTTGAATCACTTTAGTGAACAGGTTTGCTGCAACGGCTCCCCAGATGCCAAAATGTTTTATCAGAATAATAGATATTGCGATCTGTATAGCAGCAGTGGCAAGATAGATTTTGGGTAGAACATTTGTCTTTTTGAAAAGATAAATGGGGGTAAGGAAATAGTTATATAGCCCTCGTGAAGCAAAGCCGATATTTAATACCGAAAGGAAAATGAAACTGGCCTGGTAATCTTTGCTGATCAAAAATGGTAAGATAAGTGGAATAAAAAATGTGGAAGCAGGGATGAGTAATAAGGAGAAAGCATTAAATCCACTGAAATATTTATTCAACTCAGGAGTTGAGCCGGTCAGTTGCTTGTCTTTGATTAAACCATAAACTTTGGGCCAGATAGAACTTCCCATTCCATTTAAAGCAAACTCAACCAAAAGAGTGAATTGAATGACGAGACCAAAAATAGCAACATCCTGTAAAGTCATGATGTTCTTCATGATAAAAGGATATATATTTGAGATACTCCACGAAAGCAGGAAGAATATCAAAAGGGGCATTGTAAAGCGAAGTGTCTGTTTTAATTCCTCACCCAGCACAATACGTATTTTCCATTCTTTCGATAAAGAAAAGAAAGCAATAATGAAGATTCCAACTCCCGAAAGCAACCGACCCCACATTGGTCCGATCAGTGTATAAGGGAACATGAATAGTCCGGTGAGAGAAAAAGCCAGGGTCATTATAAAATTGGCCATATTCACAATGGCAAATCTGGTAGGCTTTTCCTGATTGATCAGAAGGTTGGTATAGGTTTTGAAATAGCTGTTAAAGAATGCAGTAATTACTGACATCAATCCGAAAGGATAGAAAAAAATGTCTTTTCCCTGAAAAATTAATGTAAATATATTTTCACCCAATATGCTGAAAATGGCTGCTATAAATGCACCCCATAACAACATATACCCTGTTATCGAACCGATCTTAGCTCTGAGCACTGCCTTGTCATGTTTACCATCGAAGTAACTTACGCCTATATATGTATCAAATCCCAGGTTTGTCAGAATCTGCATAAAACCTGTAAAACTGATATAAATCACTAAGGCGCCATATTGCGCGATTGTTAGGTAGTTTGTATAAAAGAGGAGTAGGAAAAACGATGAAATCAGCGGAAGAGCTCCGATTATTGTATAAATCAAAGATGATTTTATCAGGTTTTTCGAAATCATAAAGGGTGATTAATTGTGTTATAATGTCTGACAAAAATACTGAAGAAACAGATATATACCTAATTATAATCTAAACAATTATTTGAGTGAGAGTTCGGAGTTAAGACCTTCTTTGCTGAATATTAAAAAGTTTCAACATAGAAATTGCTGATTGTTTGTCACACGGCTTATTTAAGCAATCATCTTTTCTGAATGGATCAAATTATTGAAAACCATAAAAAAATCAATCAAATCAGTATCTTTGTAGCGTTTTAAAAAATCAGAATACACTGAATTTTACCACTATGAATATCTGTTATATTTGTAATGAATACCCTGAAGGTCCTCATGGAGGAGTTGGAACAATGACTAAACTTTTGGCAGAGGAGCTGGTTAACAGAGGTAATTCAGTGAAAGTAATCGGTGTATATGATTTAAGTTATCCATCTGCTGATTATAATATCCAAAACGGTGTTGAAGTAACAAGAATTAAAGTAAACTATAAAAACAGATTTGCAGTTTTGTATGGAAATTGGTTAATGGCAAGGAAAATAAAGTCATGGATAAAAAATAATTTTGTTGATATTATTGAGTCTCCTGATTCTTATGGTATGTTTTCACTTTTCGCAACTTTCAAAAAGCCATTGGTTCTCAGGGCAAATGGGAACAATACTTACTTCAGCTCAATATTGAATATCCCATTGAAGAAGAATACAGCATTTTACGAACGAAATCTTTATAAAAAGGCTTATGCTTATTGTGCTGTCTCTGCTTTTACAGCAAACAAGATGAAGTTGCTTTTTAATATTGAGGATTCAATAACAGTAATTTACAATGCTGTTGCAATTCAACAGGATGAATTTAAGACACTAAAGAACTACAAGGACTTGCAAGAATTTTCAAATCCTATAGTATTTTCGGGAACGCTCACACCTAAAAAAGGTATTTTCGAGTTGGTAAGAGCCATGATTGTTCTGTTGAAAAAGGGAGTGGAAGCAAATTTAATCATCAATGGTAAAGACGCTGTAAATATTAAAACCGGTAAATCTGTTAAGAGTGAATTATTGGAAATGATTCCTCAAGATTTAATGAAACACTTTGTTTTTAATGGTCATGTAACCCGTGAGGAACTGTTTTGTCAATACCAAAATTCTAAAGCAGCCATATTCCCTTCTTTTGCCGAGGCCTTTGCATTAGCACCAATGGAGGCAATGGCTTTAGGAATACCAACCATTTTTTCAAGCGAATGCAGTGGAGGGGAACTGATCATAAATAACGAGGATGGTTTATTGATAGATCCATCATCAGAAGAATCAATTGCTCAGGCTATCGAATATGTCATTCAAAATCCGACTATTGCAAAACAAATAGGACAAAAAGGAAAAGAAAAAATCAAACACTTTTTTTCAAAAGAAACAATGGCAACTAAGTCAATTGCCTTTTATGAGAAAACCCAAAACTCTTTTTCAGCAAAACAACTTCATTTAAAAAACTAAAAATGAGTACTATAAAACGTATCTGGCAAAAAGTTGCCCCCAATAAATTACTTGTGTTTTTAAACTTTTTGCTTGAACCTAAAAGTTATAAAGAACGCAGGCATGCTGTTTTGGGATATTTTAAAAAACTTGATACTACAACGTTTAGTCCTGAAATAAGAGAAGGATTAAAATATTTGAAGTCTCATAAATATACTCCGTTTCCATACAAGTGGACTTTGAAGTATGATACTATGTCTCCGAAAGTATACCGCGATGAGAAGCACCAATGCTTTTATGTACTTTTCGAAGGCAAGAAGATGTATTTTCCAAAGCGATTTAACGAAACACAGGTTAGTTGGACAGTGCGTGGTATTTATAAAGAACAAGATCCTCAATCTCCCCACTTATATTTGACACCTGATTTTCAACTTGAGCCCAATAGTACAGTCATTGATGCCGGAGTTGCTGAAGGTAATTTTTCCTTGTCAGTTGTTGAAAAAGCTAAGAGAATATACCTGATCGAATGCGAAAAGGAATGGATGGATGCACTGAAACTGACATTTGCACCATGGAAAGAGAAGGTAACATTTGTAGAAAAGTTTATGTCTGATGTTGAAAGTGATACAACAACCTCAATAGATTCTTTAATGAAACCCGAACCGGGAGAAAAGTATTTTATTAAAATGGATATTGAAGGATTTGAACAAAAGGCACTTAGTGGAATGAAAAATCTGGTTGCATCCGGAAATTCAATTAAAATGGATGTCTGCACATATCATCAGCCTAATGCTTTGCAGGAAATTGAAAAGATCGCAACTGATTATGGATTCAAATGTAAAGTTTCAACATCTTTTATGCTTTACTTCCTGCCCGGTGAAGAACCTTCTTTCCGTCGAGTACTGCTTCGTGCCGAGAAATAGCAATATTATCCGAATCTCTTGAATAATAGCTTATTGTTGAGTTAATTTATTTTTTCATACAATCGATCACTACAAATGGAATACTCAATCTGAAGAAGCCATCAGTTTGTGCCTTTTCATTCATTCTCTTTTCGATCTCGTTGAAGATAAATTCCTGTTTATCGATTGGGATAATACTTTTCCATCCATTCAGAAATGCCAGTCTGATAAAATAATGATTCAATAATGTAGTCCCGTCAACAAATTTGTACTCAAACTGATCATGATCAACATCTTTTATTGTGAAACCATGTTTTTCAAGCAATTTAAGGAATTCATCAAGAGGCTTTCGTTTTTTATATATCTGTTGATTCATTTTTTTAATTTCAGCCTTCATGTCTGATTCCTGTAAAATGATTTCAAGAATATCGTAAAACTCCAACATCGTATTGTTGAGATTCATAGTGAGTACGAATTGTCCACCCGTTTTCATGATTCTTGAGCATTCTGAAAGCACTTTCTCCAAATCTTCAACATTGTTTATCCCGTTATTGCTCACAATCAGATCAACAGAAACAGAGGGGAGAGGAATGTTTTCTGCAACACCTTCAAGGATTTCGACATTCTCAATGCCATAGACTGCAAGCTTTTTACCCGTTCTTTTAATAGCAGCTGTCCATGGATCAATGCCGTAAACTTTACAACTGTTTCCAAGTCTCATTGCCAGTTCGGTCAATGGGAATCCTACACCAAAACCAATATCCAGAGCCTTGATTCCTTTTCTTAATACAACTTTGTCAATCAGTTTTAAACCAAACGGAGCCGACCAGACAGACAACTCATCCAGCACCTCAATCAACTCATCCGAGTTCAAATCAAATTCTGAGTTTAAATATTTCTTCATGGAAGTATTCAACAATTTTATCTTTTAATTAAACTTTCATAAATGTCAATCCATTTTTGCGGAGTCAATTTCCCTGCTAACTCTCCAATAAGTTCATACGGAATCATATCCGGTTTTTTGAAACGAACACAACATTTCCCCATATCCAGTTTTGCTTTCGAATGTTTAGGATATTCATTTATAAACCATTCTGATAATTTACTGGTGCCGTATAAACCCATGTGATACATTGAAATGAAATTTTTCTGAGAAGCAATATTTATAAACCCCAAAGGGAACTTTGGATTCACATGATAACCTTTTGGATAAATTGAATGTGGAACCACATAACCAATCATGCCGTAACACATCACTTCAGTAAATCCTTCAGGAAGATTCTTCAAAATGACATCTCTCAATTTTTGAAAGGCTTCTTTTCTCTCTTCAGGAAGTTCATTGATATAATCTTGCGGAGTTTTAGCTGTTGATTGCATTATAGTGAGTTTTAAAAATGATATTATTATTTCAGACTTTAAGCATTTTTTGTTTAAAAAAAATCTTAATTGTTTAATTTTCAAAAAAAAAATAATCAAATTCACAACTTTCAGATTCAAAGATATCAATTATCGAACATTCATTTAAGGTCATTTTAATTAAATCAAAAATCATTTCAGGCCTAAAGTTGAAAAGTTAGGATTTGTGTCTTTAATGTTAAAATATAAGTCATTACTGACTATCAAAATCCAATTGCTTAATTTGAATTTTTTCCTATTTTCCTGTCGATTTTGAATATATCTTTTCAATCTTTCCGGCCAGGTTAAAGTCATTGTCGGTTATTCCTCCTGCACTATGGGTACTCAGGCTGATAGTGACCTTGTTGTAACCGTTTGACCAATCGGGATGGTGATCCATTTTTTCAGCTTCCAGTGCAACGGCTGTCATAAATGAAAAAGCTTCTACAAAATTTTTGAAGGAAAATTCTTTGTAAAGACTATTGTTTTTAACCTGCCATGTCGGAAGTTTCTCTTTAACATGTTGTGCGATATTGGATATTATTTTCGTTTCCATTTTGAATCATATTTGTATGTATCGATTTTATTCGATTGAATAAACAATACAGAAGAGCAGTTGATTAAGTTGTTCTCAATTTTTCTGTGAATAAGCTTGGTAACTACCAAAAATAAATTTGATTTTTGCTTGAAATTTGTTTAATATTGCAAATAATATATTCAGAATCAGAATTTTGAATAAAGGAAAATTTTCATAGACCTCTGGTTTTCCTATTCTCTTTTTTACTTCTTTAATCATGATAACATTCCCGGAAACAGGTTCTAAATCCGGTATAAAATTCCCATAAAAGGTAAGGTTCCTCCACCCCTTGTCCACCCTTCCTCCACCCTTTGTCCACCCTTACTCCACCTTATATGATGGTGGAGGAGGGGTGGAGGTGCAGTGGAGGATGCGTGGACGACCCTTCGAGAATACTTACTTCTTATGGCTTTTATGGAACTGTTTTATGGGAATTTTAGAACTGTGTTCGGTGATGGATAGGTGAAAATCGTTTCTAAGATATTTCACAAGTACATTCTGGCCTTTATAAAGGTTTTTTTAAAAATCGTTTTTAGACTGAAATTTGGATGATTTCAGGCTGAAAAGTTATCGAATCAGGGGAATAAAAGTAGGTCAAAAGAAGGTGAAAAGCAAATTTATTTGAGGGTATGGATTTAGATTTTATGTCACCCCTACGGGGCTCCGGGAGTTGTGGCATGTCGCTTGTTACAATCATGACGTGCCTACGGCACTAATCAAAACGTCCAAATAATAAAGTTTGTTACAATCATGACGTGCCTATGGCACTAATCACAACTTCTGAAAAGTGATGTTTGCTACAATCATGACGTGCCTATGGCACTTTTAAAAACGCCTCTAAAATAATTTTTGATAAATTCATGAATTACCTGCGGAGCTTAGAATATATCCATCAGCAGACCGGGGAAAATACCGAGGAAAAGGGTTATGAAGGTTGTGATAAAGATTATAAAAGTGAATAGTGGGCTGAGTTCGAGCTTTTCGGTATCGCCTTCTTTGAAGAACATGGCTATGATTATGCGGAAGTAATAATAGACACCGATCAATGCAGCGATTACACCAACGATGGTGATCGTAACAAAGCCGTTTTGGATGGCGGTGACGAAGATGTAGTATTTGGCGAAGAAACCTGCTGTGACCGGGATTCCGGCAAGAGAGAGCAACGAGATGGCCATTGCAATAGCGAGAAAAGGATTGTTTTTTGCCAATCCATTAAAGGCGTCAACAGTTCCCAGCGATTGTTTGTAATTCTTCACACGGATTAATATGCCAAAAATTGTGATCGACGCAAATGAATAAGCACAGGCATAGAATAGTAAGCTTTCGGAACTGAGTTTACTCATTGCCATGACTGCAATCAACATGAATCCTGAATGAGAGATGGATGAGTAGGCAAGCAAGCGTTTCATTCCCTGTTGATTCAAGGCGGCAAGGTTGCTTCCTATGAGTGTGATTGCGGCCAAAACCCAAACGATATCCTGCCAGACGTGACCGATCGGAACCATTATTTCAAAGAAACGGTAGAAAGCTGCAAAACCTGCAGTCTTGACAACTGTTGCCATAAATAACGTTACAATTGTTGGCGATCCTTCATAAACATCGGGTGTCCAGAAGTGGAATGGGATAATGGCAACTTTAAATGCAAAACCCATCAGCACCAGGATGAGTCCAATATATAGAATTCCGGGTCTGATACCAAAACCATTTGCTACCTGGTTTGCAATCGCATGCATGTCAAAAGTACCGGTAGCGCCATAAATCAGAGCAATACCCATCAAAAGTATTGCGCTTGAAAAGGCACCTTGCAGAAAATATTTGAAAGATGCTTCGTTTGAACGCAGCGAGAATTTTTTGGCTCCGGCCAGGACATACAATGGAATTGAGAGTGTTTCGATGCCAATAAATAACATGACGATATTTGAGAAAGAGGTCATCAGAAAAACGCCAAACAGTGTAAACACCATTAATGCATAATTTTCTGCTACATGTTCCTGAACGCCTTCAAAATAATAAACTGACAACAACAGGATAAAAATAGTGGTCACTATTGCGATCGAATTAAAAGCAATAGAGAAATTGTCTATCAACACCATTTGGTTATAATAGCTATGTGCCTGACCCCACGACCTGAGTAAGAAGCCAAGGGTTAAAAGCAAGCCACCGACTGCAATCGGTACAAGGATTTTCTTATTTTTGGTTAAGCCCGCATAAAGCAGGATAACTCCTAAAACAGCTAAAACAATAAATGGAAGCATAATTCTATTTTATAAGCTTAACAATGTTAATACTTTGTTTTAAAGGGCCACTTTAAAAAGTTGTTCAAATACCCCTGAGGTTAAATCAAGCACCGGTTGAGGATAAACACCAAGCAGTATGACGAGCGCTGCCAGAGGAATAAGCACCCAAAGTTCAACGCCTTTAATATCTGTAAAAGTAGCTGTCAGTGAATTTGTCTCTCCTAGCATTACTTTTTGATAGACCGACAGCATATAAATTGCACCCATCACCATTGTAAGGGCAGCAAAGACTGCATACCAAATTCCCTGATGAATGATACCGGTAATGAGCAGGAACTCCCCTACAAAACCATTTGTGAGGGGTAACGCAATAGTGCCTAACATGACGATCATAAAAACGGCTGAGAACAATGGGGCTCTGTTTTTGATTCCGCCCAAATGTGAAATCTCACGGGTATTCATCCTTCGCTCGATCAGTTCGATGATGTAAAAGAGGGCCACAATATTGATCCCATGTACCAACATCTGAAAAGCAGCTCCCTGAAGGGCTATGAGTGTTCCGGAAAAGAGTCCGGCGGCAATCAGGCCAACGTGAGCGATCGAAGAATAGGCAACAAGGGTTTTTAAGTCGTTTTGTTTTAAGGCGATAAATGAAGCATACACGATGCCAATTATCGCGAGTATCATTGCAGTTGTTCCCCATTGCGATGCCCCGAGTGGTAATACGGGTAACAACCAACGCAAAACTCCAAAGATTCCCATTTTCAACATAATGGAAGAGAGCATCATTGTCCCTTGCGAAGGCGCTGTGGTATATGTGTCGGGTTGCCATGTGTGCAGCGGAAAAATGGGCATCTTGATTGCAAAAGCCAGAAAGATAAACCAGAAGAGCACTCCCTGTGCCTGTGCGGGTAGATTCAGTCTGATGAAATCGGCCAGTTCCCAGGTTCCGTTTGGCGTTTTGAAATAAAGAAAGATGAATGCAATGAGCATTAAAAGCGATCCGAGCAGGGTATAAATAAAAAACTTCAGTGTGATAATCTGACGGCGCTTTCCACCCCAAAGGAGTACAATAAAATAAATAGGGATGAGAGACAATTCCCAAAAGATGTAAAACAGAAATCCGTCGAGAGAAGTAAACACTCCCAACATTGCGGCCTGCATGAACAGCATCAATGCATAAAAGATGTTTGTACGGGGTTGTTCTTTGTTCATCCCGCTCAGATAAATAAAGGGCGAGAGTAAATTGGTCAACAACACCATCAACATGGAAAGGCCGTCGATTCCAACATGGAAATTAACACCTATGGCCGGAATCCAGGTATGGTTGAAGTCAAAACTACCGGTTCCTTTTATAAAAGCGGCCAGAACAAAAAAAGTAAAGGCCAGTCCTGCAAAACTTGTTGCAATAGTAAATTTCTTAACTACCACCGGATTCTTGATGAATAAAACAGCTAATCCTGTTATAAATGGTATTAAAATCAATATTAATGTCAGCATAATTTCTTTTTTAAAAGCGAAATGCCTGCTTAGTGAGTAATCGGATGAATGGTTAAAATCAGATAGAGAAGCATAAAAATGACCCCAAATACCATGATAAACAGATAAAGGCCGGTGTTACCTGTTTGCATACGTTTGGATTGACTGCCAATCCAGATTGCAACAGCGCCTGTCGTATTTACGATTAAATCGATGACGTTTTTTTCAACCCAACTGTATAGCTTTACTGAGAGAAAGTTATAAGGTTTAACGAAAAGAAAATCATAAATTTCATCGAGATAATATTTGTTGTAGACCAATTTTGCAATTCCTTTTAATTGTGATGCATCTGCCTCCGGAAGTTTTTTATTTACAACATAATAACGTTGTGCAATAAAGATGATCAGTAAAAGTAAAACCACCGTAAGACCGATCAGTGAATATTCCGTAGAAGAAGTAGTTATAATTCCTTCTACTGAAGGCATTTTTGATAACACAGGACTCAGAAAATTATGAAAGCTTTGATTTCCTCCAAACAGAGCAGGGATATTCAAAAATCCCCCGGCAAATGAAAGCACTGCTAAAATTATCAGCGGAATCGTCATTACTTTGGATGGCTCGTGGAGGTGATGTGCCTGTTGCTCTGTACCGCGGAATGTACTGAAGAAGACCAGATAGAGCAATCTGAACATATAAAAACAGGTAATGAGGGCAGTAACCATTCCAACCAACCAGATTAAAGGACTGCGTTCCCAAGCTGCAGCCAGGATTTCATCTTTCGAAAAGAATCCTGAGAAGGGAGGGATGCCTGAAATGGCCAGCGTTGCGATCAGGAAAGTGAAAAACGTGATGGGCAATTTTTTCCTGATTCCACCCATGAACCGGATATCCTGTTCGCCTCCCAATGCATGAATGACAGCCCCTGCTCCTAAAAAGAGAAGGGCTTTGAAAAATGCATGAGTAGTGACGTGAAATACTGCTGTTGAAAATGCGCCAAGCCCCAGGGCCAGGAACATATACCCCAGCTGACTGACCGTTGAGTAGGCCAGTACCTTCTTGATGTCATTTTGTTTCAAGCCAATAATTGCAGCCAGCAAAGCTGTTGAAAGACCGATCACGATGATGATGTTCATCGTAATGGGAGCAAGTACAAAAAGCGCGCTGCTTCGTGCAATCATATAAATACCTGCAGTAACCATGGTTGCAGCATGGATCAAGGCAGAAACCGGTGTCGGACCTGCCATTGCATCGGGCAACCATGTGTACAATGGAATCTGAGCGCTTTTTCCCAAGGCTCCGATCAAAAGTAATATTGTAATAACTGTGATGACCGGTTCACCCACTTGCATGGTTCCGGCCTGACTGAAAACTTCAAGGAAATTAACTGTGTGAAACTGATAATATAAAAGAATGATACCAATCAGAAAGCCAAGATCCCCAATGCGGTTCATGATGAAAGCCTTGCGGGCAGCATAGTTGTAATCGTTGTTCTTGAACCAGAAACCAATCAGCAGGTATGAGCACAATCCTACACCTTCCCATCCAATGAACAGAATCAGGAAATTGGCCCCAATGACCAGCATCAGCATGAAGAAAATGAAGAGGTTCATGTATTCGAAGAAGGTATTTGCATGCTCATCTTCACCCATATAACCAATTGAATAGATATGAATCAACAAGCCTACACCCGTCACAATCAGCATCATCGTTACAGATAGCGGGTCGATCAGGAATGAGAAGGGGATATGCAATCCGCCAACATTGAGCCAGTCGAATATATCAAGGGTAGCGGTTTGTAACATTCCATTGGCTACCTGTAAATACAGTGCACCCACTATCGCAAATGAGAGAAAGACCGCCACGCTGGCAATTATTCCCGAGCCCTTTCGACTGATGGTTTTCTTTCCGATTCCATTGATGACGAATCCAAGTAAGGGGAAGAGCGGAATCATCCATGCGAATTGTATCATATTTCCAGTTCTTTTAAAATTCTTATTTAATTATTGTCACTCAGTCTGTTCAGCAGATTAATGTCTAACGAATGATTGTTTCGTTTCATCATGACAAGAATAGCAAGACCCACGGCTACTTCAGCCGCTGCTACCACCATGATAAAGAAAACAAAAACCTGTCCTGCAGCATCTCCATGATAAGCTGAGAAAGCTGCCAGTAAGAGATTTGCTGCATTCAACATCAGTTCAATACACATCAGTACGATAATTGAGTTGCGGCGCAGAAGGGCGCCTACAACACCGATCGAAAACAAGATCAGGCTGAGATAAATGTAATGCTGTATGGGCACTACCTGTATGGCATTTGTAATCTTTTCCATGTCTTAAATTTTATTCTTATCGTGTTTTCCAAGCATCATCGCGCCAACCATTGCTGCCAGAAATAATACGGATGTAGCTTCGAAGGGTAACAAAAAATCTTTAAACAAAACCTGTCCCAGATCGTGGACAAGTCCCATATTGTTATTAATCGAATGCTGAATCGGCATCAGAGAAAGCTTTTTTACTGCGGCAAGCAATACCAACAAAAGGAGACCACCTGAAATGACGGCTGCCAGTTTTGTTGTCCATTTCTTGTGTGGTTCATTCTCGCGGTTCATGTCGAGTAGCATGATCACAAAGAGGAAAAGCACCATGATTGCTCCTGTGTAAACGATGATGTGAACTACTGCCAGAAACTGTGCATTTAACAGAATGTAATGACCTGCAATGGCAAGGAAAGTCACGATGAGCGCGATGACGCTGTTGACCGGACTCTTTGAAAAAACGACTACCAGTGCACTTATTATGGCTACGGCTGCCAGGATATAAAATATCAGACCCATGATTCTTTTGTTTTTGCCGGCGTTAGATTAGCGATTATGTTGATAACGTTTGTTTTTCTTGAATTCAAGCACCTCTTTTGTCTGTCGTTTTGTGACATCAATGCGGTTGTCCATCTTCTCGACCAGTTTGTCTTTTCCATAAATGAAATCTTTTCTGTCATATTCGGTCACGACCAGTTGCTCGGTAAGGAAGATAGCTTCTTTTGGACAGGCATCTTCGCAGTCGCCACAAAAGATGCAACGCAACATATTGATTTCAAAGATGGCTGCATATTTTTCTTCACGGTAAAGGTTTTCTTCTCCGGGTTTACGTTCGGCTGCAACCATAGTAATGGCTTCAGGAGGACAGCTTAATGCGCACAATCCGCATGCAGTACATCTTTCACGTCCTTCGTCATCAAGCTTGAGCACATGACGCCCACGGGCAACAGGGCTCATCGGGCGTTGCTGTTCAGGATACTGGATAGATGCTTTTTTCATGAAGAAGTGTTTGAGCGTAATCGACATGCCTTTAAAAATAGCAGGCAGGTAAATGCTCTCCCAAAACGTCATTTTTTTGTTTGATACAACCTTTGATTTATTTGATAGACTCTTCATAATGTTCTTTCTTCAAATGCTAAAACAACAGGATAGCTGCTCCTGTAAGGATAATATTCAGGATTGCCAATGGTACCAAAACCTTCCATCCTAAATTCATTAACTGATCATAACGGAAACGGGGTAATGTCCATCGCACCCACATGAATACAAAAATAAAAAATAGTATTTTCACAAAGAGGAAGGCAGTTCCCAATAATGTCACGGTATTGGGTGAAAGCGCCATGTTTTCGATAAACGGCATGTGGTATCCGCCAAAATAGAGCGTTGAGATCACTGCTGATGAAACAAACATGTTGATGTATTCGGCAAAGAGATAAAACCCAAGTTTCATTGAACTGTACTCAGTGTGATATCCTCCGATTAATTCGGTTTCGCATTCAGGCAGGTCGAATGGCGCACGGTTGGTTTCGGCAAAAGCGGTAATCAGGAAAATGAGGAATCCCAACGGTTGAACAAGGACGTTCCATAAACCGTTTTTCTGGTGTGCTACGATGTCGGTCAAACTAAGAGAGCCGTTTGCCATGATCAACGCTATGATTGCAAGACCCATTGCCAGTTCATAACTGATCATTTGTGAAGCAGCACGAATGGCGCTGAGAAGTGAATATTTATTGTTTGAAGCCCATCCGCCAAGCATTATACCATAGACTCCAACAGAGATCATCGCGAAAACATATAAAATGCCAATGTTGAGATCTGCGACCTGCAAAGGATAGATCTTTCCTGAAATAGTCAGATTGCCTCCCCATGGGATCACGGCGCTGGTCATACAGGCTGTGAACATGGCAATGCTGGGTCCAAGTATGAAAATGCGTTTATTGGATGCCAAAGGAATGATCTCTTCCTTCATAAACATTTTTACTCCATCGGCAACAGGTTGCAGCAGACCGAATATTCCGGCGCGGTTAGGGCCGATCCTGTCCTGCATGAATGCTGCAATTTTTCGTTCTCCATAGGTGCTGTACATCGCTACTACCAGCGAGATTGTGAAGATGACGATTAACAATACAGCCTTGAAAATGAATTCGTTCAATTCCATTGAGTGATAATATTAAGGATTAGTCCTTTGGTGGAGTCGTTTTTAATTTATTGATGTTTTCGTAGTGGTTCAAAGAGATGACCGATTCTCGTTTAATATGTCGGGGGCCTTCAATGATCCAGTCAGAAACCAGTTTCTTTTCGAACCGGCATTCATTACAGATGAAATCTTCGACTTCTCCGAACTCATCTTTCCGGCCAGTAAGCCTGACAACATCATTGCCTTTTGCCCAAAGCACCACTTTGCCTGCACATTTTGGACAATCCCGATGTGCATCGTAGGGCTTCGTAAACCAGACCCGACTCTTGAAACGTGATTTTCTGTCGGTAAGTGCTCCAACAGGACAGACATCTATGACGTTTCCTGAGAAGTCGTTTTCGACAGCTTCATTGATATAAGTTGAAATCTCTGAATGATCGCCTCTGAAAAGAACGCCCATTAGTCTTTTATCAGTGAGTTGCGCTGAAAGATAAACACAACGATAGCAAAGGATACAACGGTTATTGTTGAGTTGAATATTGGGACCAAGATCAATAATATCAAATCGGCGTCTTTCTTCTTCATATCTGCTTTCGCCGTCGCCGAATCCATAAGAGAGGTCCTGCAGATCACATTCTCCGGCCTGGTCACAGATCGGACAGTCAAGTGGATGATTGGTTAAAAGAAACTCAACCACACCCTTGCGGGCTTCTTTCACTTCTTCGGAAATATTGTTTTCAACCACCATTCCATCCTGAACGGGTGTCGAGCAAGAAGCAACAAGCTTTGGCATCGGTCGGGGGTCTAAAGCTGATCCTTTAACTACCTTGACAATGCAGGTGCGGCACTTACCCCCGGTATCTTTTAGTTTTGAGTAATAACACATCGTTGGAGGAACTACCTTGCCACCTATTTTACGGGCAGCATTGAGTATAGTTGTTCCTTTTTCAACTTCAACTTCAATATTATCGATTGTTACTTTGATCATCAGTCAGTCATTTTTTAATAAGGTCAACAACTATTCGAACCAGCATCCTTTGCGTGTAACGTGCTCTTCAAACTCTTCACGGAAGTGACGGATAGCACTGGCTACAGGCCATGCTGCCGCATCTCCCAATGGACAGATTGTTTTTCCTTCGATATTTTTCTGAATATTAAACAACAGGTCAATGTCATGCATTCTTCCGTCACCATTCTCGATGCGATACAGAATCTTTTCCATCCAACTGGTCCCTTCCCGGCATGGGCTGCATTGTCCACAGGATTCGTGACGGTAAAAACGGGTGAAATTATAAAGATTGCGCACGATGCAGGTGCTCTCATCCATCACAATGAATCCACCCGAACCCAGCATGGTACCTGTTTCGAATCCTCCATCGGAGAGAGATTCATATGACATATTGCGTGGTTCACCTTTTGCCGTATTTAGTATGAGGTCTGCCGGAAGGATAGGAACAGATGACCCGCCTGCAATAACTGCTTTTAATGGCTTCCCATTCTTCATACCACCACAGAAATTATTGCTGTAGATGAATTCTTCAACAGGGAGTCCCATTTCGATTTCATAGATCCCGGGATGCTTAATATGACCACTGGCCGAAATAAGTTTAGTGCCTGTGCTTCGACCTACTCCAATTTGTGAAAACTGATCACCACCATTGTTTACAATCCAGGGAACAAGCGCCAATGTTTCAACATTGTTGACTACAGTAGGGCAATTGTATAACCCTGAGACAGCAGGGAAGGGGGGCTTCAGCCTTGGGTTTCCACGTTTGCCTTCGAGTGATTCCAGCAAAGCAGTCTCTTCGCCGCAGATATAAGCTCCAGCGCCCGGATGACAATAAAGGTTGAGCGAGAAGCCCGAACCCAGTATGTTTTTTCCAAGATAACCTTTTTCAGTAGCCTCGGCGATTGCTTTCTCAAGAATGCGGAGGATATAGAAAAATTCTCCCCGGAGATAAATATATGCATCGTTTACTCCCAGCGCGTAACTTGAAACAATCATCCCTTCGATCAATGAATGGGGATTGAATTCCATCAGGTAGCGGTCTTTAAAAGTACCTGGCTCGCCTTCATCTGCATTGCAGACCAGGTAACGGGGCTTTTCAGACTTACGATCCAGAAAACTCCATTTCATGCCTGTAGGAAAACCTGCTCCACCACGACCACGCAGGCCTGATTTCTTCACTTCTTCCATTACTCCGTCGGGAGACATGGTTTTTAAAGCCTTCTCAACTGCGGCATAGCCGCCGGTTTTTCGGTAAACCTCTAACTTATGGAGTTCGGGGTTGAGTATATGCTCGGTTAATATCTTGATACCCATTTATAGTGAGTGCTTCGTGTTAGTCTTTATAAGGGTTAGTGTGTGATGATTTTCCGCATTTACACCACTCATCGATCAGTGAATCAACTTTTTCTGTTGAAAGATTCTCATGATATTTATCTCCTACTATCATCACAGGAGCTGATCCACAAGCTGCAAGACATTCAACAGTCTTAAGTGTAAACTTTCCGTCTGCCGTAGTCTCTCCCGGTTTGATGTTGAGCTTTTTTGAGATGTGCTGAATGATTTCACCTGCACCGTTCAGCATGCATGGACCGGTCTGGCATACTTCCAGAACACATTGACCAACCGGTTCGAGATTGAACATGCTGTAGAAAGTTGCAACTTCATATACTTCAATCTGTTCCAGTTTGAGTATGTCTGCAACATAATTCATTGTCTCTACACTTAGCCATCCACCGAACTCGGCTTGAGCAATATGTAATATTGGCAATAAGGCAGACTTTTGTTTCCCAACAGGGTAACGTGCAATTATGCTTTTTACCAATTCAAGTGATTCAGCAGAAAATTTGATTTCATTATCCATCGTTCAGAAAAAATCAATCGTTCAGTTTAAAAAATTACTTTAAAATATTTACGCATCAAGCTCTCCGGCAATAACATTCATGCTGCTCAATGTGATGATAGCATCTGAAAGCAGGTTGCCTTTTATCATGTCGGGATAGCCCTGATAGTAAATAAAACAGGGTCGGCGGAAATGCAGGCGATATGGCGAACGGCCACCATCGCTGACAATGTAAAAACCGAGTTCTCCGTTTGCTGCTTCAACAGCGTGATAGATCTCACCTTTCGGTGGATCGATTTCACCCATTACCTGTTTGAAATGGTAAATAAGCGATTCCATATCATTGTAAACCTTTTCTTTTGCAGGCATGACGAAAGCATCATTGTTTGCATTAAAAGTCTCTTTGTCATCCATAGCGTCAAGTTTGGCAATAGCCTGATTGATGATGCTCATGCTTTGCCACATCTCTTCCTGACGGACCATGAAGCGGTCGTGTGTATCTCCGGTTGTGCCTACAGGAATGATGAATTCAAAATCTTCATAAGAACAGTAAGGAGCTGCAATGCGAACGTCATAATCAACGCCGGCTGCTCGAAGGTTTGGACCTGTAAAGCCATAATTGAGGGCTTTCTCTGCTGAGATAGCGCCGACATCAACAGTTCTGTCTAAAAAGATCCGGTTCCTGCTCAATAATGTTTCAAATTCTTTCAGTCTTGGAGGATATTCTTTCATAAAAGTACGAAGAAGACTCCATGCCTTTTCATTCCAGTTGCGCTCAAATCCTCCGATTCTGCCAATGCTTGTAGTCAATCTGGAACCACAAATCTGTTCCCAGATCTCATAGATTTTTTCACGATCCTGAAACATATATGTGAAGACGGTAAGCGCTCCAGTATCAACACCTATCACTGAATTACAAACATTGTGATCAGCAATCCGTGCCAGTTCCATGATGATTACCCGCATATATTGTACGCGTTTGGGAATCTCCAGATCCAATAATTTCTCGACGGCCATCAGATAACCGGTATTGTTTAATGCTGACGAGCAGTAATTCAGGCGGTCGGTAAGCGGAAGTATCTGATAATACGCTCTGCGCTCTGCAATCTTTTCAAATGCACGGTGAATATATCCAATGGTTTGTACCGTATCAACGATATACTCCCCATCCATAGTCATTACGTTCTGAAAGACACCATGGGTGGCAGGGTGGGTTGGTCCTACATTGAGTGTTACAAACTCATGAACTTCACTTCCTGCAACATCTTCAGGGTCAATATTTTTTCGGATATCTTCTTTCATTTCCTGATAACTAACATCAATGTTCAAATTAGGATTTCTTACTGTTCATCAGACAGGTTGGTTTAACGACCAAAAAAATCATCATTCTTATCTTCTCTTGTTCCATCTTCGAGTGGATATTCTTTCCGCATCGGGAAATAATCCATTTCGTCAACATTAAGTATTCTTTTTAAATTGGGATGCCCGGTAAAGATGATGCCATAAAAATCAAAGGCTTCACGTTCCATCCAGTTGGCGCCTGCAAATACTGCTGTTACTGAAGGAATAGCAATGTCTTCAAGCGTAGTAAATGTTTTGATACGGATCCGTTGATTGTTTTCAAGACTGTGGAGGTGATAAATTACCCCAAATGGCTGATCGCTTTCAGGATAATGAATACCGCACAGTGTAGTTAAGAACCTGTATCTTAAGGTCTCATCATCATAGAGTAATCGCAAAAGATCAACGATGATCTCTTTTTTGACGACATAAACCGGCATATCCATTTCTATCTCTTCGGTAAGAATGGCCTCACCGAAACGATTCCTGAGCTTTTCTGAAGTCAGGTTTAAAATCTCCTGGTTAATTATGAACATTATTCGATTCCGTATTTTGCCAATAATTCTTTGTATTCAGATGAATATCTTCGACGTCCTGACTCGTTGTGTACCAATTCCTGAATCTTTAGAATGCCATTGATGATTTGTTCAGGCCTTGGAGGACAACCTGGAACATAAACATCCACAGGTATAACACGATCGATGCCTTGTAATACACTGTAAGTGTCAAAGATCCCTCCACTGGCTGCACACGCTCCAACAGCTATTACCCAACGCGGTTCGGCCATCTGAATATATACCTCCTGAAGAATGGGCCCCATCTTTTTTGCAATCGTTCCCATTACCATTAAAAGATCACTTTGACGGGGAGAGAAACTCAATCGTTCCATTCCAAACCGTGACATATCATAATGTGGAGCCATGGTTGCCATGAATTCAATACCGCAGCATGAAGTAGCAAAAGGGAGAGGCCATAAAGAATTCAACCGTGCCAGACCTATTGCCTTATCCATCCGGGTAGCAAAAAATCCACTCCCTGAAATACCTTCGGGAGCATCAACAACTGTGAAATTATTATTATTTGAGTCCATCGATAGTACTTATTAGTGGCCTTCTGGCTTATTAAAACGATCCCATGTAAAGGCTCCTTTCAAAAACAGATAAAGAAAGCCTGAAAGCAGGAATCCCATAAAAATCAACATTTCCCAAAAACCAAATGCTCCTAACTCTCTGAAGTTAACCGCCCAGGGATACATAAAAATTACTTCCACATCAAACAGGACGAATAGTATGGCTATCAGAAAATATTTTACTGAAAAAGGACTTCTGGCATTACCAACCTGTTCAATACCACATTCAAAGTTTTGTAGTTTGCGTTTTGTTTTCCGTGAAGGGCCTAAATAATGGGTTGCCAGCATGACTGTTACTACAAATCCAATAACTACCGCAGCCTGCATAAGAACAGGAAGGTAATCTGTTGGAGTGTTTTGAAGAGTTGGTACCATAGTTTTAAATGTTCAAAAATTAGTTTAAGTCATTGTTATTCATTGTATTAAATAATATTCAGGTAAAGAAGTGCCTTTTTCCTGTTTAAAGAATAACAATGCGCAAAAGTAAACCGTTTATGTATACAATTGTGTGACTAAGATAAATTTTTTGTTAATGCATTAACAATAATGTTTTTGATAATTTTAAAAGCTTTTTAAATCTGTTTCCAAAGATGAACAACCTTCTTGAATTCAAAAAAAGGTTCCGAAAAATAATCATTTATTTCGTATACTTTCCAGTAATTATTTAATGGTATAAGCTCTTTGTCGATGTCTCCACCTTTGAGATATAAAACGCCATTATTAAGGGCATTGATATTTTTGGCTTTTAATTTTCCTGATATCCATTTCATGAATTCAGGAAGCGCAGTGACTGCGCGACTAACCACAAAGTCAAACTTCCGGTTAATATCTTCTGCACGTGTCTGAAGGGCTTTGACATTTTGAAGTTCCAGAGCATTGCCCACTTCATTAACAACCTTGATTTTCTTGCCGATAGAGTCAACCAGTAAAAAATCGGTATCAGGAAACAGGATAGCTAGAGGAATCCCGGGAAATCCACCACCGGTGCCGACATCCAGTATTTCTGTTCCCCTGACAAAAGAGACAATTTTTGCTATTCCCAATGAATGCAATACATGTCGTTCCATGAGATGTTCAATATCTTTTCGGGAAATAACATTGATCTGACTGTTCCAGTTAGTATATAATTCAGGCAACATTGCAAATTGTTGTTTCTGCAGGTCAGTGATGTGCGGGAAATATTTAAGTATAGTATCCATAGTGTTGATTGCAAAAGT
>Ga0209748_1000399_pt1 | contig 23256 bp, 25 predicted proteins | sample BarGraIncu00421A_FD_185490 | JGI IMG/M metagenome (GOLD analysis project Ga0209748, IMG submission 185490) | Arctic peat soil microbial communities from Barrow, Alaska - Barrow Graham LP Incubations 004-21A (SPAdes) (version 2) | ecosystem: Environmental > Terrestrial > Soil > Wetlands > Peat... | reverse complement strand
TAGATCGGGATGAAACTTTCGGGCCAATTTGCGGTAAGCAGTTTTTATGGCCTGTGAGTTTGCTCCCTTATCTATTCCTAAAATCTTATAATAGTCAATAAAATCCATAGTATAGGTTTTGATCAAATTTTTGAAACAATTATTCATTGCTAAAACAGTATCACAATGAAAAAGTTATTCCCATTGAAATACAAAAACAATAATTTGTTAATCATTTTAACAAAGGTAGATGATTTCATATCTAAATACCTTAAAATCAATTCTGAAATTCTTTAACAAAAAAGAAACATTTATTTTTTTAAAAAAAATGAACATTAACATAAAGTATTAATAATTAACTCTATATTGTCGAACTTTAAAAACGTTAATTCAAGTACATAAATGCCTGATTTAGAAGAAACATCAAAAAATAATTCCAGAAGAAAATTTCTTCAGAGTATTGGATTGGTAGGTGCAGGTTCCGTTTTGGCCGGAGCAACCCTTTTTAGTAGTTGTGAAAACCCAAATAAAAAAAAGGTTGGAGACAAAATAAAAATACTTACGGCAAATAATGAGCTTTTAGAAGTAGACAGAAAAGATGCTGTAAAATCTTTAAAAAAGTCTTCTTTAAATCTTACAGCTTATCAAAAACTGGGCAGAGAAGGTATTAAAGGCAAGAGATGGATTTGGGTAATCGATCTTGCAAAATGCAAGAATGCAAGAAAATGCATGACAGCATGTGTTTCTGCACATCATTTGAGATCTGAACAGAGTCACATTAATGTCTTGAAGATGGAGGAGTCAAAAAATACTCCTCCTTATTATATGCCAAAACCTTGTCAGCATTGCGATAATCCTCCATGTGTAGCTGTTTGTCCGGTAGATGCTACTTTTAAACGTCCGGACGGTATTGTATTGATTGACAACGAACGTTGTATTGGATGCAGGTTTTGCATAGCTGCCTGTCCTTATGGGGCACGTACCTTTAATTGGATTGCTCCTAAAATGGACAAAGAGGATAAAGACTTGACTTATAATGTCGAGTTAAATATACCGGAACGTATTGGTACCATTACAAAATGTTTGATGAGCGCCGACAGACTTCGCGAAGGGAAATTACCCTATTGTGTTTCACAATGTCCCAATGGTGTTTATTATTTTGGTGATGAAAACGAAGATGCGGTAACCAATGGTACAACCAAAGAAACCGTCAGGTTAAGTAAATTATTGGCAGACAATGCAGCTTACCGCTTGATGGAAGAATTGGGAACCAAGCCAAGGGTATATTATTTACCTCCAAGAAACAGGACTGTCCCATTCCAGGATAAAGACAGAGCCGAGACAGATGAAATCATAAAGGAAACAGATCTTTAATAAATATTGAACTATGCCCGAACACAAAAACTTCGACAAACTCACTTCAGACTTATTGAAGCCCATCAGGCTTAATACGAGTTTTATCATCTGGATGGGGTTTCTCACCATATCTTTTTTGATATGTCTTTATGCTTACACATTGCAATTAAAAAACGGACTTGGAGTTGCAGGAATCAGAGACTATGCCTCATGGGGAATGTATGTTTCTAATTTCGTGTTTTTTGTTGCTGCCAGTCTGATTGGAATGCTGATCAGTGCAGTTCTGGGATTACTTGGAATTAAATGGGCTCAACCAATAGCACGTATTGCTGAGATTATTGCACTTGCTTTTGCATCAGTATCGGGAATTGTTATTATTACCGATATGGGCCGTCCTGAACGATTACTCAATGTATTTTTCTATGCCCGTGTTCAGTCACCCATCACCTGGGATGTGACTGTGGTAATCACCTATGTTGCCATCAGTGCTCTTTTACTTTATCTGCCGTTAATTCCCGACATTAAGATTTGTCATGATAAGCTGGATAAAATTCCAAAGATTCAGAGAGCTTTCTATAGAATTCTGGCTGTAAGATGGAGTGGATCATCAGACCAGTTAGCTATTGTAACCAAATCAATCAGGATCTTGATGGTGCTTATTGTTCCTGTTGCATTAGGAATTCATACTGTGACATCATGGTTATTTGCCAGTACTGCACGGCCGGGTTGGGATAGCACTATCTTTGGGCCCTATTTTGTAACAGGCGCATTTGTTTCGGGTTGTGCAGCTGTTATTATAGCCATGTATTTTTTCATGAAGAGTTATAAACTCCAGGAATACATTACAGAAAACTTGTTTGATAAAATGGGAAAACTCCTGGTCCTTGTTTCATTGGTTTATCTTTATTTCAATATCAATGAGTTTCTGGTGCCGGCTTATAAAATGAAGAAATTTGATGCCGTTCATATCAGGGAATTATTTATAGGAACCTGGGCTTTCATGTTTTGGTGTGTCCAGATATTGGGTCTTGTTATACCAATAATATTACTGCTATTTAAAAAGGCGAGGAAACCATTACCCATGTTGGTTATTGCTATTTTTGTTTTAGTTGGAGCATGGTTCAAAAGATATATTATAGTGGTTCCAACTCAGTTGCATCCATATATGCCAATTCAGAACGTTCCAGAATATTTTAAATCCTATACACCAACAGTTATTGAAACTTTAATTACTCTTGGCGCATTCATTATGGTACTCATGATTATTACTATTCTGTCAAAGATAATTCCAATAATCCCTATAAGTGACCCTATGCATGAGAATGAATCCATTAACTAGTAACATCAAAAACCGAGCACAAATGAAAATATTTATATTCTCTAAAAAGTCACTCTTTTTTATCGCATTGCTGTTATTGGGTTTTCAAATTTTGGATGCACAAAACATAACTGTTCCGGCTGCCAGTAAGGTTAAAGCAAGTCCGTTTTTATTTACTGCAGCAACAACAAAAAAAGGTGAAGCAATCTATAAAATAAATTGCCTTTCGTGTCATGGAGACCCTGGCAAAGGAAACTTCCTACCTGCATTTACCCCCCCTCCTGCCGATCTTGCCACTAAAAAACCGCAAAGCCAGACTGATGGAGAAATTTTTTACAGAACTAGCGAGGGAAATCTGATTATGCCTAAATTCAAAACGACCCTCTCTGTTGATGAAAGATGGAAGTTGGTATCCTATATGAGGAGTTTCAACAAAAGTTATGTTCAACCTCCTGTGGTTAAAGAAGAAAATTTATTGACCAAAACAGTACAACTCGATATCAAATACGATAGTATTTCAAATCGGTTATCATTATTTGCAATCTCAGTTATAAAGAAGGATACGGTTCGTATTAAAAAAGCTGAAGGTTTGGTATTTATCAAACGTTTATTCGGAGGTCTACAAGTAGGTCAGGCAACAAAAACAAATGATAAAGGCATTGCCACATTTGAATTCCCTAAAAATCTTCCCGGAGATATCAATGGAAAGATAGATTTTGAATTAAGATTAAATGATACAGTTTATGGGGAGGTCATCAAAACGAAAAGTTTAAATATTGGGGTTCCAACAAATGTTCCCGGCTTGACTGAAAAAAGAACAATGTGGAATATTGAATCCAAAGCCCCAATCTGGTTACTTGCCACCTATTTTTCTATCCTTTCCGGAGTTTGGTTAACTATAGGCTATATCGTATTTTCCATATTCCGCATCAAAAAACGAGGAGTTAAAATCACCATCTAAAAAATAATTCTAAAATGACTTTAAAAATTAAACATCAAATACCAAATATCATGAAAACAACTAAATTGCTATTTAACAAAACGAAACTGATAGGTTTCATTTTAGCAGGTACTACACTTTTTTGTCTTGCATTTGTGTCTGTTCCCCCACTTCCTCCGGACGCACCTTGGGTTGCCCCTAAAGAAGCAGATTCTCTTAAAAATCCTTTAACAGATAATGCCGTAGCAATTACTAAAGGCAAAGCGCTGTATACACAGATGTGTGTTGTATGTCATGGCACAAAAGGTAAAGGAGATGGTGCTGCAGGCGCTGCCCTTAAACCAAAACCTACCGATTTCTCAAGTCCGGCAAGTTATACTCAAACAGATGGCGCTTTATATTGGAAATTAACCGAAGGCAAAAAGTTAATGACATCATATAAGAAAATCCTGAAAGATGAGCAACGTTGGCAACTCATCAATTATATGAGGGAACTTCAAAAGACAACTGTCGTCAAATAAAAGAAGAATAATAATTAACACTAAAATAAAAAAATCAAAACTAACATGAAAAAATTTACCGGGCAATTATTTGCAATTCTGTTTCTTATGTCAGGAATCATCTTCGGACTGACAAATTGCACAAAACATGACCAAACACTTGATTTAACTGTACCTGCTATTGCAGATCAGGGAGATACTTTAACTGCAATTAAAGTGACTACTGCTCCTACTTTGATTCAAATAGGTGGCTCTGCATGGGATGGTACAATCGAAACAGCATGGAGCAATGCAAAAAAACTTACCGTTTCGGCTACTGTGCCTGATTTGGGTAATGGTACATTCGCAGGATTTATTGGCAACCAGACCGATATTACAATGCGGGCAATGTATGATGCTACCAATATCTACTTCCTTTTAGAATTTAGTGCTCCACAAAAAAACGTCAGTACTGCACAATGGTATTTTAACCCACTTACCAAACTCTGGGCTCAGGAATCAGGAGCTCCGGCTTTAAACAGCAACGGTTCATTCCGACCACCCTTTATTCAGGATCAGATTACACTGTTGTTTAACGCAAACAATTCATGTCTCAAATTTAATTCAACCTCATGCTATGCAGCATGTCATACTAACACCACTTTCTCCACTACGGCAACGACAGGTGGTGTCATGCATACAAACGGTCCAAACGAAATACTGGATTGCTGGAGAGTACGTTTGAACCAGACAGTGAATTGCAATCAGGCAAATGATACTTATATCGATTGGGGGGGTGGTGTAATAAATGTAAATGAAGTTCACAATGATCTTCAGGTAAATAATGGTCCAATTCCAATTGCTGATGGAGGATTCTCTAATGTCATTAAGAATATGAAAACCAATGGCAAGGTGAACAACAAAACTATGAATGTTCCGATGTGGGTTATTCCTGCAGGTGGCTATGTCAATAGCGCAATCCTGTTAAAGGACACACTGGCCGGAGGAAAAGCATTAAAGGTTATTGCTGTTGACTCTGTAGGTGTACTGACACTGAGTAATAATTCAAAAATTGACCCTTCAGTAACTACAGATTATCAGCAAATAGGTAATGGGGATGGTGCAAAATGTATTCCTGGTAGTGTAGTAGCACCCTATACAGGCAGCCGTGGTGATTTAACAGCCAATGCTTTTTATACCGGTGCCGGTTGGAGAATACTTGTTAAACGTGCATTAAAAACGACTGATACAGTTAATGATGTTGATTTTTCTCCTTTAACCGATCAGCCCTTCGGAGTTGGTGCAATGTTTAATGGAGCCGATAATCAGCATTCAATTGCCGCCGGTCTGATGTTGCGTTTCAAAAAATAATAACTAGCACTATTTAAGAAGCAGCAGGTTTGACCTGCTACTTCTTAACAAAAAAATATTTAAAAAAGATAAATCATGTCCATCAAAAAAATAATAAGAATATCGGCAATGTTATGGGTCGTGTTGCTTATGGTGAGTTGTGGAAAAGATACTACACTTACTATACTTCCTCAACCTGTTGTAGTTGCTAATACAGTTTATTTTTCAAAAGACCTGGTCCCGATACTTACTAAAAGTTGTGCTGTAAGCGGTTGTCATGCTTCCGGAGGCATAAAGCCTGATTTGTCATCTGACAATGCATACAATGCATTGATAAATGGAAAATATGTAGATTTAAAAACGCCTGCTAACAGTATCATTTACGAACGTTTAATCGGGAAACTCAGTCCTTCAATGCCAATGGGGCAATCAAATAATCCATCTAATTTAAACAACCTTATGTTGGCCTGGATTAAGCAAGGAGCTAAAAAGAATTAAACAATTTTCAAATTGTATAAAAAAATGAATTTAAACTTTTTACAAATGAAAAATATAATCAAACTATTTACATTTTTCTGTTTTCTGTTTGTAATGTGTAGTGTGGTCCAGGCTCAGGATACAACTGCCCGTGCAAAAAAGAAAGCCAAACTGGAAGATGTAACGAATACATTTGCAGGGAATTTTGTTCTGGATAACCAGTCTGTATCGGTACCCGTTAAACATGCCCTGGACCTTGTGATTCAGCACCGTTTTGGTACTATCAACAATGGATATAAAGATATGTATGGTGTCTTTGCGCCTGCCAATATTCGAATAAGCGCTGCATATACCATTATTGACAATTTGGAAATTGGAGTTGGTTTATGCAAAGACCGTCTACAATGGGATGGTACAGTCAAATATTCCATCAGCAGACAACATGTTAACGGATGCCCTGTAAGTCTTACATACTTTGGAGACATTTCTATGGACAGTAGACCTAAGGCAGGCAATTTTGTAAGTGATATTGACCGTATTTCATATTTCAATCAATTGATTTTTGGATCCAAAATCTCTGATAAATTATCACTTCAGGTAGCACCCAGCGTCTCATATTTTAACAATATTCCCGGTTATTTGAGTTCAGAAGGAACCATCAAACCGAAAATGCATAATGCTCATTTTGCATTTGCTGCATCCGGTATTTATATGATTTCACCACTGTCAGGAATTATGTTTAATTATGACCAACCTATTACTCAACATCCTACCAGTAATCCACACCCAAATCTGAGCATTGGTTTACAGGTATCGACTATAACACACACATTCCAGATCTTTTTTGGTAATTATAGCAGTATTGTTCCTCAAAACAACAATGTATTTAATCAGAACGATTATACAAAAAGTCAGTTTCTGCTTGGATTTAACATAACCAAAAGATTCTTCTATTAAACTAATATCAACCTCACAAACAGAGTTTTAAAGATTAATTTTAAAAGTTTAATCAAGGAAAGTTTAAGTTGAAAATTCAGTAGCTCTAATAACTGGCTACTGGATTTTAAATTTAAACTTTATTTTTTTGGGGAAACAATCAAAAGATTATTTTGTTAATAAATTCATAAAAACACAACAGTTTATAGCTGTTAAACTATACTTTATAAATTCAGGATAAGCATGAAAACGATTTTCGCACTACTTTTTTTCACTTTTATTACACTCACCGCATTCTGTGAAAAAGACACCATCATCTACTATTCAAAAATAGGCAAAGTAACAGACGCAAAGTCCTTTCCACAAAGCTATGATCAGGTAAAGAGAATGACTGATTCAGTATGTTATCTGGAGCATTACAATAAAAAAGCAGACAAATGGGTTCATGATGTTGACGACAAAAAACTGGTAAAAAAGAACGATACCACTTATCTATATTATGGCAAAGTCACATCCAAAACAGATACCATATACCGCATCGTAAAGAAGTATAAATCAGGTTATCTCATCAAAGACTACCGGGATAAAATATTGGTTGCCTCCGGATTCAGCAAAATGATCGTCCCCCTGATAAAAGAAGGAAAATGGACCAATTATTACTTTTCAACGGCAATGATCAAATCCGAAGAAAACTATACCGACAATCAGATGACAGGCAATAAAAGATGGAATGAATCCTTCGTTGAAGAGATTTCCGATGTATTCCCCCGAGCCGAAATTGATCCTGAGTATAAAGGAGGAGTAAAAAAATTAGCAACCTTTATGTCGGCAAACATTAATTACCCCGGCAAGTCAGATCGTCGGGGCGAAATGGGAACAGTTACCGTTCAATTTATCGTCATGGAAGACGGGACTATTGATGGAGTCGAAATCCTGAAAGGCGTTACCCCATCTCTCGATGAAGAATCCATCAGAGTTGTCAAGTCCATGCCCCCTTGGTTACCCGGCATGATAGATGGCAAAAAAGTACGTATTTTAATGAATATCCCAATTCAATTCATTCTTCCCAAAGTCTGATAAGCCTTTTCCAAAAAGTACCCTTACAACAATAAGAAGCCCATTTTTTGATACTCTCGAGAACACTCCCGGATCACTTACAAACCATTTACCGACATCTGGTAGATACTCGTCTCCTGTAGCGTACATATAGCATACCTGTAGCGTACCCTATAGACTAAACACGTACGCTATATGTACGCTAAGGGTACGCTACAGGTACGCTACACCACTCGAGTATCTCCCAACTGTTGGGGAAGCGTTTTGTCTTTATCCGGGAGTCATCATTTCATGATCTTTTTTTGATCATTTTATTATCTTTTTTTAACTTGTTTGTTCTTTTCTAAACATTCTTTGGGAAAACTGGTTTTTTGAAGAAAACAGGTCAGAATTTCTGACTCATACATCACACCTGTTTTATTTTTCCACAAAAAAATGGTGATTCTAAAATAATAGTTGATTTTTCTTGCTTTTTGTTATTATACTTTTGATCTTTACAGCTAATCTTTTTTCCTAACAAGCTACTATATTATTTTGAAGAGTATTATGGGTTCAGGAGAAGCAGTCTGCTATAAAATATTCCGGGTAATAGCAATAAACCGGGACATTTATTTACAAAGTTGTGAGTAAATTATAGTGTTATGCCTTGCAGATGAAATTTTATAAAACAGTACAATGAACGGTAAATATTTTGATCATACTTTTTTCGATAAAACAGACAGCGAAATACATGAGATTATCTATTCAGGCTTATATACTGACCAGAGTTTTATTACCGCAGCCTTAGAGGAACAAAGATACCGTAAAGCGATTAAATCGCTCAACAGTTTCGCAGGTTTCCTGGATGCTGAAATCATGAAGCTGCTGAAACGTGAAGATATCTTTCCTTCTGATGTCAACAGGAAAATCAGAGAAGAGGCTGTTAAACGCAAACTGGTCGCTCCCAGATTATATGTCGAAGATCTTCACAAACAAACTTACAGAAAAGAAGAAATTAAAAGGGATATTGCCCCACGATACAGAAGTCTCAATTACAATGAGATAAAAGACACTCCAGGCAAAGGTCCGGAGAGAAGAGATGAAATCAAAAACACACCCCCTCCTGCTTTTATTCCACCTGAAGAGCAAGACAGAAAAGCAAATGATTATTCGACTACACCACCTCCCAGGAGAACAACTACCGGCTACAGAAGCAACAACTGGCCTGTAAAAATCGGTAAATACATACTGATTCTGGCATCTTTAGCTTTGTTGTTTTTAATCATTGATATTTTAAAGCCTGATCTGAAAACGCATATTATGAAAAGCTCTGATTCTGCTTTGCTGAATAAACTTGAGAAACCAATTGCTAAAATTGGCAATAAATTGGGACTGTATAATGGCAATTTGTCGCAGGCCGATGCTGAAAGGTTACTCAGGGAAAAGTATCAGTTCGATATTATGGCTTTCCCTCTTTTTGATGGTTCTCCCAATAAGGAGTTCACGAAGATCAGGTACGACAGACTTCAGAATGAAGGCCTGATTAATTATTCGAATTGTGGGGATGGGGTAAAGAGTGGCTACTGTGCAACCTTAACAGATAAAGGTAAACTGTATGCAGTATCCGAAGTATATAAAGATGAGCTTGATAACAACAATTATATCAACGTCAGGAGTACCATATTAGAAGTAGGTGAAATCAAAAGCATTAAGGAGGCAACTGAATTTGAAGGCTACAAAGTTGCGTTCACGATAAAGGTTGTTGCTACTCCATTCGGAGCCATTTGGTCTGATTTCAGTGCCGGTACACTTAACAAAACCGAGATGTTCGAAAAGCATGGTGACAAGTGGAGAATAAAAACAATGTAAAAAACATAAACATTGAAAATCAGATTGAACCCGGCACTTTTGCAGATGCTGACTGAAATATGATTACAACTGTAATTCGAAATCTTTTAAATAATGCGTTAAAATTCACTCAATCAGGAGGGGTCATTAAAATAGCTGCCATTGAGAAAAATGATAAAATAGAGGTTTCTTTTACCGATAATGGCGTAGGTATCCCAACGAACATTCTTAAAGATCTGTTTGACTCATGCGAAACACATAGTACCAAAGGAACTGCAAATGAAAAAGGAACCGGCCTTGGCTTAATGGTTTGTAAGGAGTTTATAGAGATCAATGGTGGAGAGATCTGGGTTAATAGCAAAGAAGGCAGAGGAAGCATCTTCACTTTTACGTTATCTGAATGTATAGAGCCTGAAAAGATGATTACTTAAAGGGATCAATCATTTCAGACATTTTTCTTTATAAGTTTCAACCCAAAACCGGGTGCATTTGAGGGTGTATATTTCCCATTAACCAGTTTATAGTCTCCAAAATCAACATCATCCGAGGTACAGGTGACTCCTTCAATGGTGGGTGTATTACCAAGTGCACCAACAAGCTGAATTGTGTAAAAGGTTTTAAGCTGAGATCCCCAGTTATGCGGTGATGCCAGCAACTTCTTATTCTTCAAGACAGGCATCAGATAAAGCCAGGGTGTAAATCCATAACCGATGATATCAGCCAGACAAACATCGATTAATTTCTGATCACCCAACTGATAGACCAGATCTATATTTGTATTGGCCTCGCCATCAGCATAGTGTTTAATGCGACTGTTTGTTTTTGTAAATTCTCGAAGGATCTTATAATCTTCTACGGTCTCTGCGAAAGGTTCTTCAAGCCAAAACAGTGGTAGATCCCCGATTCCCTTCAGATATTCGATAATCCCCTTTACATTGAATCCGTCATTTCCATCAACCAGAATATCACAATCGGGAAAGCTTTTATGGATTAATTTTGTGATATCGATATCACGCTTCAGACCTTTTTCTCCCTGATAATATTTATTTCCTCTGCCGATTTTTACTTTCAGTTGACGATAACCATAATTATAATCGTACTGACACTCTTCCAGTATTTTATCAAAACCGGCCTTTTCGGTTGGCTGATCAAGGTCGTCAAAATAGATCATTCCACTATAGCATGGCGCTACGAATGGTTTATTCGGTCCCAATAACTGATATACCGGTTTTTTAAAGATCTGACCGGCAAGATCATGCAAAGCAATATCAAAGGATTTAGCCGTATCGTTGAAGACCCCTTTTTCAACTGTAAAGAAGTCGGTTATGGGTTTCCCCTTCATCGCTTCAAATGCAGCTTTTGATTGTTGCGTGTTCGTTCGCATTAATCCCCAACCTGAAGCGCCACGGTCTGTTTTCAACGTAACGACTGTATCAGTTGGGCCTGATCCATGAGGACCCCTGATGGCATTCAATCCCACAGGCCTTGGATAATTCAGTTTTACACTCGTAAACTCTATCCCATCAAATCTGTGAAGCTTTAATTCTTTAAAATTTTCTGATCCTGTAATATCATAGAATCCTTGTATTCCGGTGGCCGATACATTAGACAAAGCACCAATGGCTAAAGCAGTACCCATTGATTTCTTAATAAAATCTCTTCTTTCCATAAATTAAGTTTGAATTTTATGTTACAATAAATCTTCAGCTTAAAAGAACCGATGCAAACATAACAATATTGTTTCAATTTGCAATCTATTACATTTGAAAGTTTCAGAAAACAAAAAAGGGTGACCACAACGGGACACCCTTTTTAATATTCATTGTTTTTAGCAGGCTTACATACCTACACTCAATGAACTAATATATTGATAGATGGGTGGGATGAATCCGATTGCCAGGATACCTGTTACACAGATGACCAGGGCAATGGTCAGAAAGAAGTTTTTACCGATTACAGGCAATGTCTCTTCGGCTTCGTCGATAAACATGATCTTGACAACACGGAGGTAGTTATACAAAGAGAGCACAAGGTTCATGGCTGCAAAAGCAAGCAATACATAAAGTCCATTTCCCATTCCTGATGTCAGCAGAAAGAGCTTCCCAAAGAAACCGGCTGTAGGAGGAACGCCCCCAAGCGAAAACAAACTCATCGCCAGTATCAGTGCATAGAAAGGACTGGCTTTGTAAAGACCTTTATAAGAAGACAATGTCTCTTTGCCTGTGGTATCTGCAATGGCTCCAATGACTCCAAAGGCGGCAATGTTACTCATCATATAGATCAGCACGAAATAGATCGATGCAGAGGTTCCGGTTACAGAAGCGCCTGCGATACCTACCAGCACAAATCCAACCTGTGAGATGGAAGAGAATGCAAGCAAACGTTTTATATTTTGTTGACGCATGGCGAAGAGGTTACCGATCGTCATACTCAGTATGGCCAGAATGGTGATTTCATATACCCATGCCTCTTTCAATCCTGCAAAGAGGGTGTAGAGTACACTAACGAAAACAAAGATTACAGAGCCTTTCGAAATAACAGAGAGGAAACTGGTGACGGCAACCGGTGAGCCTTCATAAACATCGGCTGTCCAGAGATGGAAAGGAACGATAGACATCTTGAAAGCAAATCCTGCCACGATAAAAGTAAAGGCAAACAGGGTCAAGACATCGGGTTGCAGATGAGCAGCAATATTTTCAAAACTGAGGTTTCCAACAGCACCGTATAACAGTGAGATGCCGAAAAGCATGATTCCTGTAGAAAAAGCTGAAGATAGAATCAGTTTCAAACCTGCTTCTGCTGAGTTCTTCATCGACTTGTTGAAGTTGGCCAATGCAGCCAAAGGAATAGTTGACATTTCGAGTCCAAGATACAGCGTCAGGATGTGACCGCTTGAGATCATCGTGTAGACACCCAACAAACTACTGAGCAGCAGGATGTAGAATTCGATTCTGTTCTTGTTGTTCAGAAGCCAGGTATATGCAGTAAATGAGATCAGCATCACTCCCAGGTTCAGAATATTCTTTTCCAAAACAATCAATCCCGAGGTCTTAAAGAAGCCACTGAACAGAGCCCCCTCACCTATCGGAATAAATCCTGCTACAAAATTCAGTACCAGCAAGATATTTGCAACTGTCAGAAATGCCTTTACTTTGTTATCGGCATCGTTCAGTTTCATAATCAACAGGATGAAGATGATCAATGAAATGATCACCTCAAACCGCAACAACATTATAGATTCAAAACTCATATCTTAACCTTTTACCGGATTAAATGGCAGCTGCCACTGAATAAATTTTATTGAATATCGTAGTCGAATCGTTCTGAATCAATTGGATTAACCAAAACGGGAAAATACCGATGAAGACAATCCCTGCTACCAAAAGAATGGAAGCTGCTCTTTCGCTCCAGCTTGCATCTTTGAATTTCAGGTATTCTTTGTTTTTCACTGAACCCCAGATAGCAAGCCCAACAGCACGCAAGATATAAACAGCCGTCACAACTATCGATGCTGCAGCCAGAATGGTTGCCACGCGATAGAAGATGCCGGTATGTTCCCATGAACCTACAAAAACGGTCATCTCAGCAACGAAACCACTGAAACCCGGAAGTCCTAATGAGGTTAAACCCGCAATGATAAAGACGGTACCAATAAAGGGAATCTGTTTCAAGACTCCCCCAAGTTCATTCGCCTGCCGTGTATGGGCACGATCATAGATCATCCCGATGGCAGCAAAGAAGAGGGCCGTCATGATACCGTGAGAAACCATCTGCAATACTGCTCCGGTTATAGAAACCCTTGTCAGCATGGCAATACCCAGGATTACAAATCCGCAGTGACTGATGGATGAATACGCGTTCATGTATTTCAGGTCCTTCTGCATCATGGTCGTGAAGGCTCCATAAATAATAGCGATGGATGCAAGGATAATAAAGATCCAGGAAAGTTCCTGTGCGGCATCCGGCAAAAGATAAGTTGCAACCCTTAAGCAGCCATAACCGCCCAACTTCATAGAGATTCCGGCAAGGAACATCGAAGCTGCTGTTGGTGCTGATGAGTGACCATCGGGCGCCCAGGTATGAAAAGGAAACATGGCAGTAAATACGCCAAATCCGGTAAAAATCAATACATATAAAATACGTTGTGCTTCGATTGGAAGATGCATTTTAGCGATCTGGTGCAGATCCCATGTCGGGACACCACCATTAGCGCCTGTAACAAAATACATGGCTACTATTCCAAGGAAAACCAGCGCAGAACCAAACATCAGCATCAGGGCCAGCTTCATAGCGCTGTATTCTTTCTTGCCACTCCCCCACATTCCGATCAGCAGATATTTTGGTATCACTGCCAGTTCGAGGAAGAAAAACATCATGAACAGGTCGGTGGAGATAAAGAATCCAAAGGCGCCAACACTGAGCAGGAGGATCAGGAAGAAAAACTCTTTGACCTGTTTGTGGATGTTCCACGAAACCAGGATCCCTGCTACAACAACTATGGCAGTCAGTAATATCATTGTCAGCGAAATACCGTCAACACCAACACTGTAATTGATGTGCAATGGCTTGAACCATGCTGCCGTGGTTTGAAAAAGCATCTCACCCGGTGTACCTATTTTGCGAAGGCTGATATAGAAAAGGGTCAGCCAGATCGAATAGCCCAACTGAGCAATACTTCCTATTAAAGCTATAATTTTGATGGTATACTCATTTTTAAAAAGGAGTATTCCAACAGCCGTGACCAACGGGATTAAAAGTAATAATGATAAAAGATTCATTATTTGTATTTTATATAAATTTAATAACCAGGAGAGCTGCCAAAATCAGGACACCACCCAAAAAGAACATCGCGTAAGTCTGCAACCTTCCCGATTGCATCTTCTTGATTGCACCTGAAAACATCACTGTTCCCGAAGCCGAACCATTGATCATGCCACCATTGACTACATTCTTGTCGAACCATGCCGAAGGACGACCGATAAGATTGAACAGGATCTTTTTAGTGACAAAGAGATAGATCTCATCAATATAAAACTTGTGGTATGCAGACTGATACACAAAACTGATCGAGTTTGAAATTTTAGCAGGAAGATCACTTTTCTTACCATACAATACATAAGCAATCAGAATTCCTGTTAAGCCAACCAGTACCGGAATGATTGAGAACATCAGATGAAATGGTAGTTCGATTGCTTTTCCCTCTGCACTCACGAAAGAGCCAAAAGGAATAAACCCTGCAAAGACTGCTCCTGCTGCTAAAATAATCAAAGGAATATTCATTGCCCAGGTATGACTTTCATGACCGTGGCCTTCATGTTTTACAGCAGGTTTGCTCCAGAAGATTCTGAAATACAATCTGAACATATAGAAAGCTGTCAAACCACTGGTGAATACAGCCACATAGAAGATAGGTAGATTGGCATTGTAAGCCGCAGATAAAATGGCTTCCTTACTGAAGAATCCAGCAAACGGAGGAACTCCTGCAATAGCCAGACAGGCCATTAAAAATGTAATGTGGGTAATCGGTAATGCTTTTCTGAGTCCTCCCATGTCTTTCATCTCGTTGCTGTGAACGGCATGAATGACGGCACCGGCGCCAAGGAACAACAACGCCTTGAAGAATGCATGTGTGAAGAGATGAAACATCGAAGCTGTATATCCTTCATTGTTTCCTTCGCCCCAACCGGAAACTCCGAGGGCAAACATCATGAAGGCAATTTGTGAAATCGTGGAATAAGCAAGGACGCGTTTGATGTCTGTTTGTGTAGTGGCAATGATTGCAGCAAACAAAGCAGTAAAGGCACCGATGTATGCGATGATATGAAGCGCATCCGGAGCAGATATTGCAAAAATGGGGAATAATCTTGCGACAAGGAAAACACCTGCTACAACCATCGTGGCTGCATGTATCAATGCTGAAACAGGAGTCGGGCCTTCCATTGCGTCCGGCAACCAGATATGCAGAGGGAACATGGCTGACTTACCGGCACCACCTGCAAAGACCAACAACAATGCCCATGACAGTGTGGATAATCCCAGAAAAGATGTTGCGGTAAATGAAGCAATATAAGGAGAACCTGTTGCTGTCAATCTTTCAATCAATACAAAGAAATCGAGTGTCTTGGCGCCATAACTCAACATCAGGATCCCGATCAGGAAACCAAGGTCGGCAAAGCGGGTAACGATGAATGCTTTCTTGGCAGCGGCAATGGCTGAAGGTTTGGTGAAATAAAACCCGATGAGCAGGAATGAAGAGATGCCCACCAACTCCCAGAACATATACATCTGGAAAAGATTGACGGCAACCACCAGACCCAACATAGAAAATGAAAACAATGCCAGATAAGCATAATACATCGTGAAACGATCTTCACCCTTCATATAGTTGAGTGAGTAGAGATGTACCATGAACGACACAAAACTGATCACGATCAACATCATCACAGAGATGGGGTCGAGAACGATACCCATATCAATAGAAAGATTCTCGTTGAACTGCAACCAGGAGAACTGTGTGACGATGTGTTTTACATAGACGCCATCTACTTTGCCAAAGTCGAAGAAATAGCCAAAGGCAACATACAACGACAGGAAGGCAACAATAGCTAATATCATGGTACCAATGATACCTGATATTTCCGGTTTGATCTTTTTACCAAATAATGAAAGCACTAAAAAGCTTAAAAGAGGTAAAAACAGGATAATTTCTGATGATAAATCGTAACTCATAAGCTTAATATTTCATGGTATCAGTATCATCAATATCAATCGTATTGAAGCGGCGATACAGGTTGATGATAATAGCTATAGCCAATGAAACTTCAGCTGCAGCAATAGTGATAATAAACAAAGTAAAGAATACGCCCTCAAGTTGATGTGGATAGAGGTATTTATTGAAAGCGACAAAATTGATATTGACGCTGTTCAGGATGAGTTCTATCGACATGAGGACTGTAATAAGATTACGGCGTGTGAAAAAGCCATAGATGCCCAAAAAGAAAAGGATAGAGCTCAGGATTAAGACGTGTGACAATGGGACTTGTTCCATAATTCTGTTTTGAGATTATTGTTTTTTGGATTTCATGGCGATTACAATACTTCCGATCAGTGCAGCAAGCAACAAAATACTCACGACTTCAAAAGGAAAGACGTAACCAAAATCGTTATAGCTGAGCAGTTGTAAACCGATGTTCCTTACAGAAGGATCGATGGGAGTAATTCCGGCAGGTGTATAGATGTGGTTGAATACAACCCAGATAGAAAACAGGAGACCCGAAAGCGATAACACAGCAGCTGTCAGGACACGATTAAATCTGTGAGGGTTGACTTTCTCTTTGCCCGATGAGGTAAGGAAGATCGAGAAGATGATCAGTACGACGATACCGCCTACATAGACCACGATCTGAAGGGCTGCAACAAACTGCATCTCCATAAGAATGTAAACTGCGGCAATGCCAATCAGTGTCAGCAACAGAAAAATAGCGGCCCGAAAGATTTTGGGAGTAAACACTGTCAACGCACCAAAGGTCACGATCAATGCAGACAGTATGTAAAAAATGATGGTTGATGCGCTCATACTTTTTTATCTGTTTTAGCTTTTATTCTAAGTTTAGACCCCGGATGATTCAAGTGTTTGATCAGTTCCCTGCGATTGTAAACACTGTGCTCAAAGGTATTCTGCATCTTAATGGCATGCTGCGGACAGATCTCGATGCACTGCGAACAGAAAGTACACATGCCCAGATTATAGACCCAGTCGTCGAGTTTCTTTCTCGTTTTACCATCAGCAGTTTCTTCCATAGCCTGAATGATCTTGATGGAACCGTTTGGACAGGTGATCTCGCACATCTTACAAGCGGTACATGCGTGTTCATTGTTCTCATCATGCATCAAAACAACCTCTCCACGAAAAGCTTCGGCAATCACCAAAGTCTTTCTGTTTTCAGGATATTGTTGCGTGAGAATTGTTTTGGGATGCGATAAATAATAAAATGTCAGTCGCATACCCGTCCATAGCGATTTGAACGCTAAGAATATGCTTCTGAAATATCTGTATAATGCTTTCATTTTCGTAAAAATCTTAGATTAAAAATGCCAACCCATGATGGTGATAAATGCTGCAATCACGATATTGATGATGCTCAACGGCAACAGATACTTCCACTCGAGTTTCAACAACTGATCGATACGCATACGTGGGAAAGTCCAACGGAACCACATGATCAGAAACAGAATAAAAAAGGTCTTTCCAAAGAACCAGATGACTGAAGGAATATAATCCATGATGTTGTTGAATGCTTCGAATCCATATACGTGGAAAGGCATCCAGCCACCGAGAAATACGGTTGCTCCGATCATTGATACAATGAACATGTTGGTGTATTCGGCCAGGAAGAACATCGCGAACTGCATGCCTGAATACTCTGTATGAAAACCTGCGGTCAGTTCCTGTTCGGCCTCTGCAAGGTCGAAAGGTGCACGGTTTAATTCTGCTGTACTTGCAATGACAAAGACCACGAATGCAAACATTGCAGGCAAGTGTCCCTTGAAGATCCACCAACCATCACCCTGCGAAAGAATAATGTCGTGAATAGAGAGAGAGCCACACATAATGACGATGGCAATGATGGAGAGACCAGCCGACAGTTCATAACTGACGATCTGTGCTCCACTTCGCATGGCACCTAACAAAGAATACTTGTTGTTGCTCGACCAGCCTGCCATCAATATTCCGATAACACCGATTGAAGAGACCGCCGAAACATATAAAACACCAATATTTAGATCCCACATTTGTAAACCGGGAGCAAAAGAAAAGGGCGCCAAAGCCAGAAAACTCACTACCAATACGATAAATGGAGCCAGACTGAAAAGCAGTTTATCTGCGCCGTTTGGTGTCAGACACTCTTTGAGCAATAGCTTCAATACATCAGCAAATGCCTGCATTGATCCCCAGAACCCAACTCTCATCGGGCCTAAACGCAACTGCATGAAACCTGCAACCTTGCGTTCCATATAGATCATCGCAACGGCCATCAAAACGACCAGCATGATCATGGATAAACCCACGATTAAGGCTTCACTTACGACAACCAATCCCGGGCTCATTAAACCGGAAAGCATCTGATGAATCCAAACCGTTATTTCCTTAAAACCAATCATTGAAATCATATATCATCATATTTTTTCGATCTGACAATGTGATACTGCATCACTATCTGTCAATATCAGGTATTATCAAATCAAGAGTTGCCATAATCGCTACCAGGTCGCCAATTTTTGATCCCTTGGCAATATACTGTAATACACCAAGGTTAGAAAAATTCGGGGTCCGATATTTGATCCGGTATGGAGATTTGTTGCCATCGCTTACAATATATACACCAAGCTCACCACGGGCTGTTTCAACACGCTGGTAATATTCGCCTTCAGGAAGACGAATAACAGCTTTTGTCTTGACACGGAAATCGCCTTCAGGAATATTATCGATCAGCTGATCAATGATGTGCATCGACTGCTTCATCTCTTCAATACGGACCAGATAACGGGTATAGCTATCGCCCTTGTGCATCACGATCTCTTTGAAATCAAGTTTCTCGTAACCATCATAAGGATGAAGTTTACGGACATCACAGCTGATACCTGATGCGCGACCAACCGGTCCTGTAGCTCCCAGTGAGATGGCTAATTCTTTAGACAGAACGCCAACGTCCTGTGTTCTCTTTTGAAATATGATATTACCGGTCAGCAGTTTATCGTATTCATGGATGTTTACTTTAAACTGTTTGATCAGCGCTTTGACTGTCTTTACAAATGAAGGATGCAGATCATTCATTACGCCACCCGGGGTGATGTAATTCATGGTCAATCTGGTTCCACATGTCTCTTCGAAGATCTCAAGGATCTGCTCTCTTTCGCGGAATGCAAAGAAGAAGGGAGAAACAGCACCCATATCCAGTCCTGCAGAACCCCACCACAATTGATGTGATGCCAAACGTTGCAATTCGATCATCAGTAAACGGATGACTTTTGCACGCTCGGGAATTTCAAGCTGCAATCCTTTTTCAACGATCAGAGAACATGCCTGATTATTCATATGTGCCGACAGATAATCCATACGGCTGGTCAGATAAATAAACTGCTTGTAACCAAGCGACTCTGACATTTTCTCTATACCACGATGGATATATCCAAGATGAGGTTCGATATCAAGAATCTGTTCGCCATCGAGCTTTATCCGCAGATGTAATACACCATGTGTTGAAGGGTGCTGGGGACCGACATTAATTACAAATTCGCCGGGTGCATCCTCTACCGGGATGAGTTGGTTTGGAGCTTCCATTACGACTGCGGGGTTAAAATAAAGTCATCAGAATAATCCTTGCGAAGCGGATAACCGGGCCAATCTTTGCCAAGCATAATACGCCGGAGGTTAGGATGGTTCAGGAACGTGATTCCGAACAGGTCAAAGATTTCGTTTTCATAAAGTTCAGCAGCCTTCCAGAGCGGATAGACTGATTCTGTCACAGGATTTTCGCGATCTTCAAGCATAACTTTTACGACCAGATCGTGCCTGTATTGTGTTGATGTAAGATGATAGACTACTTCGAAGTGTGAAATATAATCAACGGCTGTCTGACAGAAAAGGAAATCAAAATTAGTGGCAGGTTCTTCTTTGAGTTGTTTAGCTATTGCAAAAAAGGATTCCTTTTCTACAATAAGCAAGGGGAAATCAATACTGTTCTCAAATTTGCATGTTGGAAAAGTTAATTCCAAATATGCTTTAAGCTCTTCTTTGCTCATTATTTTTCCTCTTTTTTGGGACTGTCGACGACGTAGGCCCTTGACTTTTTAATTTTGGTTTGTAGTGCAATCATTCCCTCCAACAAAGCTTCCGGACGTGGAGGACAACCCGGAATATAGACATCAACAGGAATGATCGTGTCGACACCTTTTACAACTGTATATGAGTAATAATAAAAAGGACCACCCGATACTGCACAGGCTCCCATTGCAATAACATACTTTGGATTGGGCATCTGGTCGTATAAACGTTTTAATACCGGCGCCATTTTTTTGCAGATGGTTCCGGCAACAATGATCAGGTCGGCCTGGCGTGGAGTAGCACGGGCCACTTCAAAACCAAAACGGCTCCAGTCATATTTTGCAGATGCGGTAGACATCATTTCAATCGCACAACAGCTTGTACCAAAAGTCAAAGGCCACAACGAATTGCTCCTTGCCCAGTTGGCCAGTTTGTCAATGCTGGTTACCATGAAATTTGCCTTTCCGGTGTCGTCGCTAAAAACTTCGCCGGGGAAATCTTTCAAATTATCTTCAGTTACACCCATGTAAGTGCTTTCTTTTTATATGCATAAAGCAGTCCCATAAACAGGAACAAAGTAAAAAATATGATCTCTACAAAGGCAACCATACCAACTTCTTTCAGCACCACAGCCCAGGGATAGAGAAATACAATTTCGACATCGAAAATAAGAAAGATCAATGAAAACAGGTAGTATCCAACGTTGAACTGCACCCATGTGGCGCCTTCAGTCTGGATCCCGCACTCATATGCCTCCCCTTTTGCGACATTATACGTTTTGGTTGAAAATATTTTGCCTAAACCAATTGCCAAACCGGCAAAAAGTATCCCGCAAAACATCAACAATATCAGTGAACCACTTCCCATAATGATGGTTTTAAAATAACCGCACAAAAGTACAAATTCATGTTAATGTTTTCACAGTTTTGAAAAAATCTTTTTCATTCAGGTACTATTATACTGATTTTCCTGATAATGAGCACACATAACACTTAAATTATATAAACAAATATGGATTATCCATACATGTTGGAATGTAATTATGTTTAAATTTAGGTGCTTAATAACAATAATTACAGGGTGTCCCAAAAACGTAACTGAACATTGAAATTGATCAAACAAGTTTTTGCTGATCAATTAAAATGTTCAGTTATTAGATATATTAAAAATACTTTATTTCTGAGGATTGTTCTTTGTGTTGAGTTTGCTGTGTCTTTGTCCATAAAGGAAGTAGACCGCCATACCAATTGCCATCCAGATAATCAATCGTTCCCATGTACTGGCAGGAAGGGCAAACATCTGTGCAAAACAAATCACCATCCCTGCAATAGGAACAAAAGGAACCCAGGGTGTTCTGAACGCACGTGGGGCATCAGGCTGTATCTTGCGCAAAACAAGAATACTTCCACTGACAATGACAAACGCCAATAAAGTACCAATAGAGACAAGTTGGCTCAGAATATCAAGAGGAAGAAATCCTGCAAAGAAAGCAGCAATCACACCAACAATAATTGTAGTAACCCAAGGCGTATGAAAACGGGGATGAATTTTCGTAAGTACTTTTGGCAATAAACCGTCAACAGCCATGGTGTAAAAAATACGGGGTTGTCCCAATAACATAACAAGAATAACCGAGCTTAATCCAGCAATAGCGCCAATCTTTACCAAAGGACGCAACCACATTAATGCAGTTCCACATTTATCAATTGCCAATGCGATTGGAGCAGAAACATTTAATTCCTTATAAGAAACAATCCCGGTCAGCACCACCGAAACCATGACATATAAAATAGTACAAATAAGCAGGGACCCCAAAATACCAATTGGCATATTTCGTTTTGGATTTATAGTTTCCTGCGCTGCAGTAGACACCGCATCAAATCCGATATATGCAAAGAAGATAATCCCGGCCCCACTAAGAATACCCGTCCAGCCAAAGTTTTCAAAACGACCTGTATTGGCAGGAATAAAAGGATGCCAATTGGCAGGATGAATAAATGAAGCGCCAAAACCTACAAATAAAAGCAATACTGCAATCTTGGTTATGACGATGATATTGTTGAACTTAACAGATTCTTTGATTCCAATCACCAGTAAAGTAGAAATGATCACAATGACAAATACAGCCGGGAAATTAAAGATTCCTCCGGTAGCAACCCACTGACTGTCAATGTGTGTAGCAACTCCATTTACATTTGCCCAATGACTAGCCACATAATCGAAGGGGGCATGACACAATTTAGAAGGAATGATAATGCCAAAATCGGCAAGAAAACTCACCACATAACCCGACCAACCAACAGCCACAGTAGAGGCCGCGAACATATATTCAAGAATCAAATCCCATCCAATAATCCATGCGATGAACTCACCCAATGAAGCATAAGAATAAGTATAGGCGCTTCCTGCAATAGGTATCATTGCTGCAAACTCTGCATAACAAAGTCCTGCAAAAACACATCCCAATCCCGAAATGATTACTGAAATCACCAAAGCCGGTCCGGCATTATTGGCAGCCACAGTACCCGTGATTACAAAGACCCCAGTACCAATGATTGCACCTATGCCAAGCGCAATGAGGTTTTTGGCAGTCAGGGTACGCCTCAGTCCGGTTTCGCTACCGGCTTCCATCTGAAGCGTTTCCATAGATTTTCTTCTGAATAATTGATTCACATTAAAAGGGATTAGATGAAGGATTTATTTAGTCTTGCCA
>Ga0209748_1000393_pt1 | contig 23507 bp, 12 predicted proteins | sample BarGraIncu00421A_FD_185490 | JGI IMG/M metagenome (GOLD analysis project Ga0209748, IMG submission 185490) | Arctic peat soil microbial communities from Barrow, Alaska - Barrow Graham LP Incubations 004-21A (SPAdes) (version 2) | ecosystem: Environmental > Terrestrial > Soil > Wetlands > Peat... | reverse complement strand
TTCCAATTGCAAACATGTAAGAGGAGTTGTTGTAGGTCAACATAACATGCTTGAAGAAGGAATCCTGGAACATGCCTCAATGCGTAAGGCATTGACTCAGTTAGGATTTGCCGAAATCTGGATCACACCCGGACTTGATATCACTTTTGATTTCAATAAAGATGCCGGAAGATATTTTGATGAGATGATGGTTTCATTGGCAAACATATCAGGTTACTCAGAGTTGGCTTATGCTCCGGTTGTTCCGATTGGACATTCGGCATATGCAAGCTACCCTTGGAATTTTGCAGCCTGGAACCCAGAAAGAACATTGGCTGTTATTTCTGTTCATGGTGATTCTCCATTGACTAAGCTTACCGGAAGTGGAAAACCAAATCCCGACTGGGGAAACAGAACCATTGATGGAGTCCCGTCTTTATTTGTAATGGGTGAATTCGAGTGGTGGGAAGACAGGATATCCCCAGGATTTGATTATGTAAAAAAGCATCCCAAAACACCCATTACCTTTTTTGCAGATGCCGGTCATGGTCATTTCGATTTCTCAGACGAGCTGGTTGATTATCTTGCCATGTATATCAGTAAGGCTGCAAAATACCGTTTAACTGTTGGTGTAGCTGCAGATAAACCCGTCGTATTAAAGCCCATTAACACTGCAAATGGATGGCTGATGGATCGATGGCACAAAGATAGCCTGGCCACTGCTAAAGCCACTCCATATGCATTGTATAAAGGTAAAATGGGAACAGCTTCCTGGTGTTTTGATAAAGAACAGACAGTTTTAACCGAAACTTATTATGCCAGGGCAAGAGGCAAAAAGAAACAATATTTGGGTTTTGTTCAGGATGGGAAAATCGTTAATCCCGATAAAAGCTTTGCCAATTTTAACATGAAATTCAGTCCTATGGCTGATGGTGTCACCTTTCATTTGAAAGGAGTCTATACCGATTCTACCAGAGTTCAACTGGTTGATACACATCCTTTAAAAATAAATGTAACAGTAAGCAGGATTTGCGGGCCCGTTAAAAAGATCAATGACACTACATTTCAGGTCAGCTTTTACCGTATGGGTTTCAACAACCCCAAGCGGACTAACGATATTTGGATGTTGGCATCAAGCAAGGGAGATGAAGTTTATAAATCGGCCATTCAACAATTGGATATGCGTATTCCAATGACGAATAAAGAAGGTAAGGAGCAGCATATAGTTTTCCCCACAATCCCCGATCAAAAAAATACTATTAAAAAGGTTACTTTAAATGCCACAACTGATTCCGGTATGCCCGTATATTACTATGTACAACAAGGTCCTGTCGAAATAAAAGACAACCAATTAGTTCTTACAGGTATCCCACCTCGCAGTAAATTTCCAATCAAAGTTACCGTCGTCGCCTGGCAATATGGACGAAACATAGATCCTAAATTGAAGACAGCTGAGCCGGTAGTACGGTCGTTTATGATTTTGAAATAGTGAAATATGATATCCAAATTAAAGAACAGGACCTTAATTCAAAAATATATGGATCGTAGAAAATTCTTAAACGCAATAGGTGGAACCACTGGCATGTTGATGGCTGCACCTTTGCTGGCAGGTGAATTAAAAATAAAGAACATAGGCATCACAAAACAAACTTCAGTAATATCCGGAGTCTGGAAATTCACAATTGGTAAACCTGAAATAATTACACCTCAAAGCACCCGAAATATTGCCCCGACACAAAGCGGATTTGAAAAATTGCCATTGGTTGACGTTTGCCCTGTTACTCCAATTGGAACAGTCAATAGTCGTGGGGTACAGGTGAGGCTTCCTTTGAAAGCCGAGGAGTATCTGTATGGGTTGGGGCTACAATTACAGTCCTTTCAACAAAGAGGTCTGAAAAAAATGTTACGTGTCAATGCAGATCCTATAGCCGATTCAGGTGACTCACATGCACCGGTACCATTTTTCGTAACCACATCGGGATATGGAATACTAATAGATACAGCCCGCTATGCGACCATTTATATGGGCAACAAAAAGCGCAAGACAGGGAAGGTGTATAAAGAGGTGTTGGATAAGAAAGGCAATGACGGCTGGAATGCTTTGAATGGGCCCTATGAACGATTAGGACTTGGCGTAGAGAGTGAAATTATGATCGAGATATCCCGGGCAGAAGGGGTGGATATCTATGTTTTTGCCGGCCCAACTATGCTGGAGGCAGTACAGCGTTACAACCTGTTTTCAGGAGGAGGCTGTTTGCCTCCGCGTTGGGGACTAGGTTTTTGGTATCGTGTTCAATCCGATTTCACACAGGATGAAGTTAAAAATATGGGCAAATATTTCAGGGACAATAAGATTCCATGTGATGTACTTGGATTAGAACCTCATTGGCAAACGCACTCCTACTCCTGTTCTTATGTTTGGACTGATAGCTTTCCCAACCCTGCAAAAATGTTGAGTGATTTAAAAGATAACCATTTCAAGGTAAACCTTTGGGAACATGCCTTCGTCCATCCAACATCACCGATATATAAAGACCTGTTGTCTCATTCAGGCGACTACGAAGTATGGGATGGTCTGGTACCCGATTTTATTACCAAAGAAGGTCGTCAGATTTATGCTGATTATCACCGTAAAGCACATGTTGATTTGGGCGTCTCAGGTTACAAAGCTGATGAATGTGACAACTCCGACTTCACCGGAAATTGGTCGTATCCCGAACTCAGTCAGTTTCCATCCGGTGCTGACGGAGAACAAATGCACAGTTTGATCGGACTTCGTTACCAGGATACGATCATGAGTATTTTCAACCAGAAAAAGGAAAGGACTTATGGGTTAGTGCGTTCTTCCGGAGCATTGGCTTCACCTTATCCATTCGTGCTATACAGTGACTTATATACCCATAAGAGTTTCATTCATGGTGTTGCACAGTCAAGTTTCTCTGGATTGTTATGGACACCTGAAGTGCGCGATGCCAAAAGCAATGAGGATTTGATCAGGCGCTTACAAACTGTCGTTTTTTCACCACTGGCCATGGTCAATGCATGGTTTCTAAAAAATGCTCCATGGAAACAGATTAACCGGAATGCCAACAACCAGAATCGCTTTGCAGATAACTGGGAAAAACTTGAAACTCAATGCAGGGAAGTTATTGAATTACGCATGATGCTGATTCCTTACATACATGCGGCTTTTGTGCGTTACAAACAACAGGGAATCCCACCATTTCGTGCATTGGTGATGGATTATCCCAATGACCCGGCAGTCAGAAATATCAGCAATCAGTTTTTAGTGGGTGAAAATATGCTGGTTGCTCCTGTGGTGGAAGGTGAATCGAAACGCAGAATCTATTTACCCGAAGGCGGCTGGTATGACTTTTGGACATCTAAGAAATATACTGGCAAAGCTGAATATACTTTCGAAGTTCCGTTGGATCAGATCCCTTTTTTCATTAAAGCCGGAACAATTCTACCTATGGCAAAGACAACTTTACATACAGATGATCCGGATAGTTTTAAACTTACTGCACTGGTCTATGGCGAAAATAAAAATCCCGCAGTTTTATTTGAAGACGATGGCAGTTGGGCTCCCGAATTGAAAGAAGTAAGACTAATATGGGACAATAAAACACAGAAAGGCCATCTGGAAAGCGAAGGAAAACCATCAGCTCAGCAATATTCAGTAATCGATTGGAAGTTTATAAGTTAAAGTTGGATGAAGAACACTAAAATTATTCTGTTTGTAATGGTAGCAATATTTTACACCGGGATGTCTACTGTACAGTAGATACCCAGGTCAAGGTAATAATAGTTGCCTGGCAATATGGAAGAAGCAACGAGCCTTAAGTTATGTCTGCTGATCCTATTGAACAAACTTTTATGATTTAAAAGTGTATGTCAAATTTAATATAATATTTTTATGCTTAAAAACAGCTTTTTAAAATCAACCTTCATGGAATTGAGAATTATTCGAAAAGTCATTTTTGTAACAGCGATAATGTGCCAGACCATGGTGAATTTTGCTCAGAATACTCTGGTACAAATAGGGAATAGGGACTTTGAACAATCTCCAGTAAAACCATGGATAGGTTTAGGAACAGGAATTAAGCTTTCAAATACTGTATTTCATTCCGGTAAACAAGGTCTTGAAATTATGTCTGGCGCGACAGCTCAATTGGCCATTAAGCTTAAACCTGCTTCAACCTATAAGATTACGGCCTGGGTAAAAACCAATAGTGGTTCCGATGAGGTTCAATTGAACATTATCGGTTTAGGTAACAACAATATAAGTGTAGCCAGTGCCTTAGCCGATTGGGTAAAGCTGGAGAAAACTATTACAACAGAAGAGGGACAATCATCGCCTTTTATCGAAATTTATAATCCCGATAATCCCAATCACTCCAGCGCATGGGCCGATGATATAAATATTGAATATACAGGTGCCTATATGCCCTCAAAAATAGCAGGGATTAACCCACTTCAGGTAAGGATTCCCAAAACAGAATTGGGGATTTCACAACAACCAAACGAAAATATGAGCTGGCTTCTGGATGCCAAGTACGGGATGTTTATTCACTGGGGTATCTATGCAGGTCCTGCAAAGGGCGAATGGTACAGAGAAAACGCTGGGATGTCCGAAGATGAATACCGCAAGTTCGCATATCCTGAAAGTGGCGATAAATATTTTGAAGCCGATAAATTTAATGCTGATGAATGGGCTAAGTTGGCTAAAGCAGCAGGAATGAAATATATGAACATGGTCACCCAACACCATGATGGGTATGCACTCTTTGATGCCGGGTATCTGAATGCATTCAGTAGTAAACAAACCCATAACCGTGATTTTGTAAAAGAGTATGTAGATGCCTGCAGAAGCAATGGACTGAAAGTGGGCCTTTACAAAACCCTTATCAACTGGCGTTATCCGGGTTATTATGATGTTAACGGCACCGACTGTAAGAAGAACAAATTCGGATATGTAACAGACATAGCCCACAAGGAAAACGCCCGTCTGATGAAAGAAGAAATGTATTGCCTGACGAAGGAATTGATGACTAAATATGGAAAGATTGATCAGATCTATTGGGATGGTGGTTGGTTATCTCAGCAGGGTAGCGATGCAGACGGAGCTAATTTTTGGGAATCAGGAAAATATCTTGATCCGAATAATCAATGGCCTGTGAGCCCCTTTTTTCAGGATATAGATAAAACGACCGGAAAGCCTTTAGGCATTATGGGCATGGTCCGGAAATATCAACCTGATATTATAGTAAATCCTCGCTCAGGTTGGTATGGTGACTATAAATGTGAAGAAGGTAGTGCTGCCATTACAGGAAACATTCGTACTGAGGAGATCTATGAAAAGAATATGTCCATGGTTTCCAGTTGGGGATATACCCCGGCACTTGAAGATTCAACGAAGATCATTTCTCTTGCCCGCTTAAAAAGAATGATGGCTGATTGTGTAATTCGCAACATGTCTTTATTGCTCAATGTAGGGCCTGACCGTCACGGTCAGATAACGAAGGCTTCAGCAAATGTACTGTTGAAGATGGGAGTCTGGTTACAACAAGTTGGCGAAGCAGTGTACTACACCCGTGGGGGTCCCTGGAATCCAAAGGATGGCCAGTATGGATATGCCTATAAAGGCAATACTATTTATCTCTATTTACTAGAAGGATATAAAGAGAACAATTTTATACTGCCTGCCATTAATAAAGATCAAAAAGTGGTGAAAGCTTATATGGTTAGCAGTAAAAAACAAATTAAAGCAACTCAAAACAAGGAGCGGGAAATAGCCATTTCTAACTTTGAAAAAGGAGATAATGAAATTGCAATCATTGCCATTGAACTGAATAAGAATGTAATGGATAAATAAAATTAGAAATATGAAAAAGATTATATTATTTTTGAAATGCAGTTCGGTACTCTTCTTATTGGCATTGGCTATGCAGGGTTCATCTCAACCTATTATCTTAGCAAAACCCAGTCCCCAACAACTGGCATTTCAGGATCACGAGCTGGGAGTTTTTATACATTACAGCATAGATACCTATGCCGAAAAGGGCACACCACATGGAGCCATACCATCCACAGCTTTTAATCCAACAAATCTTAATCCTGAGCAATGGGTTTTAGCATCTAAAGCGATGGGTGCGGCTTATGTGGTTTTAACAGCCCGACATGAAGAAGGCTTTTGTTTATGGCCGACAAAAACCACTGATTACAGTGTTAAGAACAGCCCTTATAAAAAGGGTAAAGGTGATATTGTTCAGGAATTTGTAAAAGCATGTCGTAAAAACGGATTGAAAGTTGGCTTGTATACTGCACCGTGGATTGATTCACATTGGGAGGCCAACCAGCCAGGTTACAAGGGGGGGGATCCCGGCAGAATTGACAAGTTTGATGATCCTGAATTGTATGAGAAAGCGCTTCAGAAAGAGAAAGATCAGCTCCATGAATTATTAACCAACTATGGCCCTATTTCCTTTATCTGGGATGATCATTTTGGCCGTTCAGACGCACTTGATGATACACCACATGGAGGAAAACTACGGGAGTTTTATGGAACGTTGACCAAATATGCACATGATCTTCAACCAGAATGTCTCTTCTTAGGCCGCGATATTGAGCATGTAGGTAACGAGAACGGACGAGCCAGTTATCCTCTCTGGAATGCTTTGAACACACTGGATGGAACAAATTATACTGTCAGTGATACATACAAATGGGATCATGATAATACTGGTTTACCATTGGGAAAATCATACAGACCCCAATTGGGAAGTACAACAGTTAGCTTTAGTACAGGTGGTTGGATGTGGAATGGACCACGTAAACCTCAACCGTTGAATAGAAGAATGAAAGCTTATTACGAAACAATTGGGCGAGGATCTGGTATTATTGTGAATCTGACTCCAAACAGGAGTGGACTTATACCTGATGACCTTGTTGCTGCCGCAAAAGAAATGGGGAATGAAATCAAACAACGTTTCAGTAATCCTGTTTTTTCTTCCAGTTCACAAGAACCTGTACAGACACTCAAGTTCAAGGAACCCAAAACATTTGATCATGTTGTTACGATGGAAGACCTTTGGGATGGACAAAAGATAGCTAAATATATCATTGAAGCACAAGAAGATGGTCAATGGAAAACTATTGTTGAAGGACAGACTGTAGGACACAAACGGATAGATCAATTTGCACCGGTCACTGCAACAGCTTTACGTTTTACCGTAAAACAGTCACTGATCCAACCAGCCGTAATGCGTAGCATTGCCGGTTTTAATGCCTCGGGAATAACAGGCAATCAGGTGAATGTTTATCCGGCACCAAAGGGAGTAGTTCTGAATGATGACTTTAGTGTAAAAGTGCGTCTGCCCGGTCAGGAATGGCAAAAACTCGATGATTATCTGATCAAGGTAGATGAAGTCAAGACCACAGCACATGCTCCACAAAATTCATCCATGGCCAGTTTTGATTTTAACGGTAAGGTGGAGGTTTCAGTCACATCTAATCAAGGGGATATCAAATCAGCCAGAATACGACCGTTATCCTTTGGAATAGTGCCTGAGGTGAATGGAAATACTCTCACATTTTCTCTGTCACAACCTAAGAATCTCTCAGTTGAAGTAAATGGTGATATCTTTCACAATCTGCAACTCTTTGCTAATCCTATCGAAACAAACCGGCCTTCTCAAAAGGATACCAACGTCATCTATTTTGGATCTGGAATTCATGAGATACCTTCCGCTGTCCTGAAAGTGCCATCAGGTAAAACGGTTTATCTTGCCGGAGGAGCAGTGCTTCGAGGTCAGATATTGATAAGGGATGTCGAAAATGTTCATGTTCTCGGTAGAGGAATAATAGACCAGTCGATAAGCCATGGTCTAAGAATAGCCAATTCAAGAAATGTAGAAGTTGAAGGCATTTACGCGTCACAGTTTTTTACAGGGGGTTCCAGAAATGTGACGATTCGGAATGCAAAATGCATCAGTTATATAGGTAATGGTGATGGAATGAATGTAATAAGTAGCACAGATGTACTGATTGATGGTGTTTTTAACCGGAATTCCGATGACTGTGTCACCGTCTACGGCACACGAGGTGGATTTATAGGAGGTGCCAAAAATATTACAGTTCGAAACTCAACATTATGGGCAGATGTTGCTCATCCAATCCTGGTTGGCACCCATGGCAATACTCCTAATCCGGAACGACTCGAGGATTTAAAATTTCTGAATATCGATATTTTGGATCACAAGGAGGCACAGATTGACTATCAGGGTTGTATGAGCCTCAATGCAGGAGACAGTAATCTGATTACCAATATAAGATTCGAGAATATTCGTGTAGAAGATTTCAGACAGGGACAACTGGTGAATTTGAGGGTGTTTTACAATCGCAAATATTGTACATCACCGGGTCGTGGCATCGAAAACGTCTATTTTAAAGATGTTACTTATAATGGCAAACATGCTGGAATGTCCGTAATTGCAGGTTTTGATGAAGTACGTAAAATTAAAAATGTGGTTTTCGAAAATCTAAAGATTAATGGCACTATTATTTCAGATAAAATGGTAAAGCCATATTGGTTTAAAACATCAGATATGGCTAATTTTTTTACAGGTGAGCATGTTGAAGGGTTAGCGTTTCGCGAAAGTAAAATTAATTGATTTTCAGTCATGAAAAAGAAAGTATTATTTTTTTTATTTTTTTTATTAAGTTTAAATGCATGGTCTGCTGAATGGCAATGGTCAGTCCTTGTCAAAGGGGCAATTGAAAATGCAGGTAGATCACGTGCTTTTCTCTGGATCCCTCCCAATTGTAAAAGAATAAGAGGAGTAATAGTTGCTCAACACAACATGGAGGAGATCATGATTCTTGAGAATCCGGGTTTCAGGAAAGCAATGAGTGAACTTGGCTTTGCAGAGATCTGGTGTGCCCCATCATTCGATCACCTTTTCCGTTTTAATCAGGGTGCAGGTGATGTTTTCAATGGTATGATGAATGATCTGGCCAACGAATCAGGATATACTGAACTGAACGATATCCCCATTGTACCCATGGGTCATTCTGCAGCAGCAAGCTGGCCTTATTATTTTGCAGCATGGAATCCGGAAAGAACCTTAGCATCTATTTCAGTAAGTGGACAATGGCCTTATTTTAGAAACAAGGATTTCGCACCAGATATATGGGGTGACAAAAACAACGATTTCGTCCCTTGTCTCGAAACGATGGGGGAGTACGAATCTGCAGGGAGTTGGTCCACTGAAGGGTTGAAAGAACGCCAGCAACATCCACTCATGCCTCTGAGTATGCTGGCTTGTCCGGGAGAGGGTCACTTCTCTTCATCCGATAAAAAGGCTGAGTATATAGCGCTATACATTCGAAAAGCAGTACAGTATCGTATGTCAAAGGATTTACCTGTTAGCGGATCTGTCAAACTAAGACTGATTGATCCATCTAAAACAGGTTGGTTAGTAGAAAAATGGATTCCAAACCATCCCCCAACAATTGCTCCAGCTCCTGTAAATCAATACAAAGGAGATACTAAACAGGCATTTTGGTTTTTCGATGAAGAACTGGCAAAAGCAACAGTGGACTATGAGACAGCATATCGTGGCTTAAAACCTCAACTGGTAGGTTATCAACAGGGAGGAAAGATGGTCCCCCAATCAAATACACATCTGCAAGTTAATCTGAAGTTTCAACCTTTAGAAGATGGAATAACATTTCAACTTGCCGGCGCTTTTTATGATACAATTCCCGGAGGAAGTCCACGTTTACCCGGATGGGCCGGACTTCCTGTAGGTTCTCCAATTGGTCATGCTTCTGGTAATATCCCTGTTACCATCGATCGTATTTGTGGTCCTTTCGAAAAGCTTGGAAAGGAAAAGTTTGCATTAAGATTCGACAGGGCAACGGAATTTAATAAACCTCGGGTTGAGTTAGTATTTGCAGCAAAACATCCCGGTGACAATGAGTACAAACAGGCTATTCAACAAGCAAGTATGATGGTCCCCATTCGCAATACTGAAGGGGCAACACAAGTCATTGCTTTCCCCAAGGTGTCTGACCAAAACACAAAGTCAAAGTCAGTCAAGCTAATTGCCACATCTGATTCCGGTTTACAGGTTAATTATTATGTGCGACAGGGCCCTGCTGAAGTTGAAGGAAACCAACTCCTTTTCACCCAAATCCCGCCAAGAAGTAAATTTCCAATCAAGGTTACAATTATTGCCTGGCAATATGGCAGAAATTCCGAACCTAAAATAAAAACTGCAGAACAAGTAGAACAGACGTTTATGATTGTAAAATAGTGATTTTATATCATTCTTGGTTTTTATCCATTTGATCCAATTTCGCTTCCATGTATTCGATCTTAAGATTCAGGTATCTTATCAAAAGGATACATAATTTAATAAAAAAGAAAACAAAACAACTAAAAATGAGCTTCAATCAATCAGCACTTGAGCTATATTTTAAACAGAAAATCGTTGATTTGAATAATTAGCATTCCAATTTTCCGGTTTTTAAACTAACAATGAAGCAAATGACTTCGGAAAACAGAGATCCCGGACTTTTTTTCAAATCCAAATTTTGACCCAATTTTGAAAATATAAGAGTCATTTTTCGATCATTCTTTGACCATTTTTCGTTAATTCTCGGAACACTTAGAGATCACTGGTAAACCAGGGGTAGACCATTGGTAAATGACTTCTAACTGTCTCGCTGATGTCTCGCACATATTTCGCAGGTGTCTTGCAGGTGTTTCGCACATATTAGAGCGAGACATGTGCGAGACATGTGCGAGACACCTGCGAGACACCTGCGAGACGCCTACAAGTGATTTACCCCTCAATTACCACTGATTTACCAGTGAACTCTGGAGATTCCAAGAATATTCAAAAAATGGTCAAAAAATGGTCAAAAAATGTTCTCTTCAAGTTCATTTCAGATTTTTTTTAATGCACTTTTAGGGTCGAATTTTCACCTTTTTGCTTTTTTAACAAAACAATAACAATATTTTTTTAAAATGTCGCATAATGTCGCATTTTGTCCTCATTTGTCGCATAGAAAATCCTTGACAAGCGCCTTGGAAAAGAGTACATTTGCACGTTTTCAAACAATCAAAATTTCAAAGTTATGGCAAGACATAAAGGGCCTTTAAACTTTGACGGCAGTTTGGGAGACTTCCGTTCATATTATGACCCATCAACCGGTAAACAAATCGATGGTGAGACAGGTGGCCCCACCTCTGAAGAATTCTGGAACAACCCAAACTATGAACCTGCGCAAAAACGTGCCATCGAAATGGGTGGGCGTAGCAAATGGGCATCACTGCTCAAACTGGGCCTTTTTGATATCAGACACCTGATGCATTCGCGTGCTTTCAACAATATCGTGGCAGCCGGCCGGCCCATCCAGGCACTGGACGAAATAGAAGATATCGGGATTCGTGGAATTGCCGCGAATAAAGATCCTGGCGGGCTTTTGGAGATAGACTTCAACGAGAAACTACCGTTTGCAAGTATCATCCGCGAGATCTATCAAATCTCCTTTTCTGCCGACAATAAAACCGTAACGCTGACTATTCCCAATTTTGTCCCTACACGGGATATCAGAAGGGTCACAAAGTATGTTTCCGTCAGGTTTTTTCTGAACATATCGCAGGTTTCAGAAGTGGTCTGGAATCCGGTGACTAAAATCTATGTACCCGTTGTCAGCGACCTGGAATTGATCTCGAAATGCACAACCGGGGAGTGGATCGCAAAAACCAACGCAACCGGGGAGGTCATTCTGGAGGCTACTTTTGATGAGCCGGCATTCTCTGTTCCCGGAACAACAGTCCTCGTGTCAATGGGCATCGAATTCGCTGTCTCGATGAAACAGGGGCAGTATACTACCTTGCCTCAAAGTGGAACGTTGGCTATCGTTGGATATTTTACGGAATAAATCATAACATCATTAAATCTATTAACATGGCTTATCAAACAGGTAATATCAAATACAGGGGAAGCTTCAAAAGCATCCGTCAATGGAGAATCAAAAAAGACAAAAAAACGTATGCCGGCGAGAAAGGTGGCGCCAACCGTGACCTGATCATGAACAATTCTGCTTTTGTGTTGACCAGGGAAAACATGTTTGAATTCAAGGGATGCGGGGTGGTCGTGAAGGGTATTCATCAAGAAATGGGCATGCTGTGGGGGGCGCATACCGACACACACTTCACAGGGAGGTTGACGGCCATTGTGAAGATGATCAATCTGAAAGATGGCGAAGTGGAGAGAGGTAAAAGGGGAGTCTTTTTCTCGGCCAACAAGCCAATATTGAAATCGTTGACACTTCATGAAAAAAGGAAGATCGATTTTCTGCTTAAAAGGAGTATCAGAAATAGTCATTCGCAGTCACGAACTGAGGCAACTATCACGATTACAGGGCTTAATCCTGATCCTGAATTCGTCCCCAGAAGCGCTCAGTATTACCGGGTGGTAAATCACCTTTGCGTTTTTTCTGATTATTGGTACAATGAATCAAATCTGAGATACGAGAAGATTAGTCCGACAAATTTATCAGAAGCTTTTACGTACTCTGATTATACAATGCTCAATACGCCGCTGAATACTGCGTTGAGGACTGCTTTTCCGGAGGGGACTGTTTTGACTGAAAATGATACTGTTTTGCAGTGTATTGGTATTGAATATTATATCAAATCAGGGTCGGACAGATATCTTCACTTTTCTTCAGGAAGCATGATCGTTTATGACGTGTTTTGATCAAATTATTTGGGGTGTAAATCCATCATTTTTTCCTATTTTCCCTTCTGATTTTGTCAGATATCTATTCTAAACAAAATTGGTTTAGCGTATTACCTTCCGGAATAACCATCTCCAACAGGATTACTTTTTATAAATGAATATTCAATAACTTTATTGTCAAAATAAAGGGCAACAGACTCCGGTTTATCTATACACTGAAAGATAGCCGTAATACAGTTAATAATTTCAATAGTAAAACTTCATATAGCATGAAAATCAAGGCATTATTAATTTTTGACGTTGCAATGTTGCTTTTAATACCTTGCCTGAATGCACAAAAGCCTGGAACAAATAATAAGAAATATGAAGTCGGTGTTTATTACTTTCCGGATTATCATTTTGATAAGAGAAATGAAAAATATTTTGGAAAAGGCTGGACAGAATGGCAACTGATTAAAGAAGCCACTCCCAGGTTTGAAGGACATCAGCAACCAAAGGTTCCTCTCTGGGGATATACAAATGAAGCTGATCCAAAACAAATGGCTCAAAAAATAAAAGCGGCAGCCTCAAATGGCATTGATGCGTTTATTTTTGATTGGTATTATTATGATGATGGGCCATATTTGGAAAAGGGCTTAGAAGAAGGTTTCATGAAAGCCAAGAATAATAAGCTATTGAAATTCAGTTTAATGTGGGCAAATCATGATGTTATAGATATTTTCCCATACACTTCGGGTAAAGCGCACAAACTTTTGTATCCGGGTAAAATCACTCCACAGACCTGGGATAAAATGACAGATTATATTATTGAGAAATATTTTAAAAACCCTTCGTATTGGCTTATTGACGGGGCTCCTTATTTTTCAATTTATGAATTGAATAAGTTCATTCAAATATTTGGAACAGTTGAATTGGCTGCAAAAGGATTGGAAGACTTTCGCCAAAAGACAAAAGCTGCAGGGTTTCGAGATCTTAATCTTAATGCAGTTGTTTGGGGCCAAACCATTTTGCCCGGTGAAAAAGCGATAAAAGATCCTGCCGAGATTGTTCAAAAGCTGGGCTTTAACTCATTTACATCATATGTCTGGATCCATCACGTTTCACTCAAAAGCTTCCCGGTCACTGAATACGAGTATGTTAAAACAAAATATTTCGAATATGCCGAAGATGCAGTTCGTAAGTTCAAAATCCCTTATTATCCAAACGTTTCCATGGGTTGGGATTCATCTCCCCGAACAAATCAGGCGACCAAATTCAATGCTTCTGGTTATCCATATACGCCTGTCATAACGGGAAACACTCCACTAGCTTTTAAACAGGCATTAATTGATGCTAAAAAATTCATGGATACGCATTCAGGAAAGAATAAAATTTTGACAATAAATTCCTGGAACGAATGGTCAGAAGGCAGTTATCTTGAACCGGATACAATTCATAAAATGGAATACCTCGAGGCTATCAACGATGTGTTTGGAAATCAACGGTAATAATTCAGAGTGATTTATGTCGCAGTAGGTTTGAGATGAACTATGGCATCTTTCGAAAACCTTCCACCTTCACGACCCAGTTGCCATTTTTAGGAAATCCAGGGGCATGACCAACCGATCCATCCCATCCTCCGGCCATCATAGCCACGGCTGTTAATAATCCACCGTTTGAGGGGAAGTACGGGAAAGGTCCACCGGTAGCCAATCCATGTTCGTCAAACTGAAAGCCTTTAGACTTATGCAAAAGCAGATCAACGGCTAATTCAGGATTACCGTTTCTCGCGGCAGCCATAGCTATCATTGGGAAGTCCCAACCCCATGTGCGATTAAAATCCCAGGTTGAAATAACTTTATTTAATGTTTTTTTAAAACAAGCAGTATCTACTCCATCTCCGGGCAACATTCCGTAAGTACCGATAAGTGCAGGATGTTCAAAAGTGAATTTCGTCCACATGTCATTAATGTTTTCATGTGTAATGTAAAGTCCGTCAACTTGTGGTAATGGTGATAGTTTTTTGAATACTTCGTCCCATTTTTGATCTCTGCTTAGCCCCAGACGCTCTTTCCACAATTGTGCAGTACGCAAACCAAAACGCCAATAACCGAGTTCGAATGACGGATTATAAGTGGTTTCCGGTTTAGTGTTTTCTGACACTATGTACATAGGGGGTCCTAAAACGTAACGATCTTTCCCTTTTTCGTAAAAGGCGAAATCTGCCATGAAATCTGCGGAATTGAAAACCACGTCCTTCCATTTTTCAAGTGTCTTTCTGGTAGGATGCAAACGATAATCTAATTCGGCAAAATAGATGGGATGTGGCTGTTGCCAGATCAGCATTGCATGAATTGAATTGGGCCACTCACGGTCTAAATCGGCTGTACATTTAGGCCAGCGTGCTCCTTTATATCCTTGTTCCGTTGCGCGTTTTATTGATGTTGACAAAAAGTCACGATAAACGTGAAGACTTTTATCAAACAACGGCCATCTGTTCCATAAAGCGTTGTGGACTCCGTGCCACCAGATCATCTCGAAATGAAAACGACCATACCACCCGTTGTTGACTAATCCAGCTTCTTGTGGGGGGTATGAACCGGCCTCGTTTACTTTCATGAGATATTGAGAAAGAACGATCCGGCGTTCAAGTTCTTTCCACCTCACATCTTTACTCTGTGACAAGTCAATAGCAGCACCTGATTTCCAAAACTCAGGCCATGCTTTGCCGCTTTCTGTAAAAATCTGAACTGCTGTAAGCAAGGGTTGTTTGTTTCTCTTTGGAGAGAATGTGCAGGTAAACGAAATTTCATCGGTTTGAATTGGATCAATATAGAAACGATGTTTGGATGAAATGGTATCGCCCGATAATAAATGAGCCTTTGAAGACCAGTTCAGAGCGACAAAGTATTTTGTATCATCCATCTTTTCAGCTATCACAGCTGAATGATCGCTTTTCATTTCAATGATAGATGAATGCGTATTAGGCTGTTTATAAATTCCAACGTAATCAGCAAAGTTTTTTGAATCAGGGTAAGGAAAATCGAGTAATATTTTAATTTGTCCTATTTTGATCAGTTCCGATTTCACTGTAACTCCAATGGCATCAGTTGATGGATGACAGGCCGTTTTCACAGTCACCTGTTTGCCTTCAAAGTCAAAAAAACTGTAGATAATCCCATTCCACAGATCAACTTCCTGACGGGTGTTTTTTAGATCTTTCGCAGTGGCTTTAGTCCCATCAGATTTTAGAAGTAGAAACCCTATGCGGCCCAGATTAAAACAATGCGGATTTCCTGCTAACCAGGAAGATAACTCTTGCTGCTCTTTATTGGGAATTTCATACGTAATCATTCGACCGTGTGTATCCAAAGAGACACCTTTGAAATCTTCAACGCGCTGTCCCTGAGGAATTGGGAAACTATGCCAGCTCCAGTGTGATAATGTATTGAACGGCACAAATGTTTGCACTCCGGTAATATCAACCCCAAAAGCAAACTCTCCATTCCCAACCTGGGCAGGACTTTTCGGATTAGTCACAGTAGTTATGATTTTATGCCTCTCAACAACTGCCTTTCGATCAATTTTTTGATTTAAGTTATTCACATTGCTTTGTGCTAATGCACTCAGCGATACTATCAAGATTAATACTGTCTGAATAATATATTTCATATTTATTTGATTATCAAATGCTATTTGAGAAAATGGCAAGATTAATTGGTTTTCTGCTTCGAGGTCATAATCTTGATATTATTTCATCCTGGCATTTATAACTTTTCATCTCATTGGCTGTCATGCAGGAATGCACGGGTAATATGTACAGTAAATCTCCGATTTTATATTTTGCTATAACCGGTTCGGGTACAGATACAATTCCGTGTTCCTGAGACAGACTTTTTAAATACATTCCCGGAACAGGTTCTCCCCAGCGCTCTCCAAGTTGTTCAACGACTATTCCATAGATAGTCCCTACGTTGTCAACGTCCAATCTGTCTTTAGCAAAATGAACTCCTCCGCCATATATGACTATTTCATTTCTGTCTGGGTGAATAGCAACGATGGGACAGGTCATTGCAACCGCAATCTGGTCAAAAGAACAAGCCCCGATCTGTTGTTGTGTGAGATCATAAAAAACAAAATTACCGGGGCGGATCTCATCTATTCCTGAAAAACCATCGGCAACACTGCAACTTGGAGTGTCTCCTATTGAGATGATTAAATCCGGAAAATGGTCAATATATTTTGCTTTTAAGCCCGTCAAAATCTCCCTGCTTGAATTGTGAATAGCGAGAATTTCTTCTTTTGTTCTGCTGGAATAGGTATGGCCGGCATGGGTTAAAAACCCTTTAAAACGCAATGTATTACTGGCGTTTATTACAGAAAGTATTTCATCAATTTGTTGTGTAGAATTAGGGGGAAGTCCGGTTCTGTGATAACCAACATCAATTTTTATAAATATTCCGATTTTGTTTTTTGTGTTTTGCGCTAAATAACTGGCAGCTTCCACGGATTCAACTAAAAGTTGAAGGGTGATTTTTTTAGAAAGTTGATTGATCGTTTCAATTTCTAATATATTAACCGGAAAGGCAACTGTAATATCATCCCATTCGGATGAGAAATACTGCGCCATTTCCAGTGATGAAACCGTTATTTTATCAACACCCAACTCTTTAAACCATCTCCCGATTTCTAATGATTGGTGCGTTTTAAAATGAGGACGAAATGCAACTTGATTCGTTTTTGCTTTTGAAAACATCATTGCTATGTTTCGTTTGCATTTTTGCTTGTCTAATAATAAGGTCGGTTTTGTTATCATCGCTGGAATTCCGGTTCGTTTATATGTGTTGTTGCTAGAACTATCAAGGCCTTCTACCTTGCGAAGAGACTGTAGGAATGTGTCCAATATTTGCATCAGCCCATTTGATGAACCATTTCATATTTGCCTGATCCTGATGCCCCTGATCATGCTGCCTCCATGCCAATTGCCCATCTAGCATCAGTGTATTTACAGGAGGCATTTTTTCTATTTTGTAATCGTTGGTTTTTCCAAGATCCTTTACTCCCAATAATTTAAAAACCGAACCTGCGGCAATTGCAGCCATATAACTTCCCCGCTGATCCAGCCATTTGGCATCACCCTTTTCCGGAATACCATAACTGATAAAAGTTAATTTCGGTGCACACATTGCAATCAGTTCGTGTGAGTCAACGGGTAAATCACCAGGATTCTTGCTTCCAAAAGTAGCATCCGAAGCACCATACTTCAAAAAGTTACCGGCCATCCAATGGTATTCTCCGGTACCTGTGAGACTCTCAACAGCCTCACCAAAATTGCGGCGGTGAAGTTTAGCACCACCCTCTCCCGAAGAACCAACCAAAGCCATCGCAAATTTAGGCTCATATGCCAACGTGACTAAAGCTGCCTTGCCATACCGGGAGACACCTTCAATTCCGACATGTTTAGCGTCGACCGTTGGTTCACTGGCTTCCAGATAATCTAAAGCACGTGCAGCACCCCAGGCCCAGGCACGTAAAGCGCCCCAATCATCGGGTTTGCGTGGCTGGCCTTTATTCACCAAACCTATGATGCCTTTTGTCAACCCTGCACCATTATCTGCCTGAATGCTTGATGGATTGATAGTTGCATATCCCCAACCATCAGCAAGCAATTGTTCGGTTGAAGGAAGATCATTATTCACACCGGGCACTCCGGGGATGTCAGGAGTTGCCTCACGGGGTGGAGTGGGTGGTCCAAAACCGGCAAAACCACCAGCCCCAGCTGCAGAAGCAAAGGGCTGATAGGCCGGGTGTTGATCGAAGATTTCTTTTAATGAAGGATCGCTATTTAAAAGCAACGCTTTTAACGCATCATTAATTTTTGCAAGTTCTGCAGGGGTAGGTTGGCTAGGAGCAGGCAAACGGCCGAAGCCAAACATCATCAACACGGGTACCGGCCCTTTTGCATTTAACGGAAGAACCAAAGTCATTTCTATATTCACATCAATCTGAGGACATGAAGAATTATCAACATGGCCGATTAATTGTTTAACGATCACCGGAATACGGTTCACGAATTCTTTATCTGTAAGTTTAACCGTCCAGGTAACCGTTGGTGTATTTTTAGGAACCCGGCCATATACCTCACGATCCATATCTTCCACGATTTCAGGTCGACGTTGGTTCCACCACATTGCAGCCGTGGTTACCTTTTTACCATTCTTCAGGGTCAGTATCTCCGGTAAATTTGGAAACGGGTTTGCCAGAGACTCGTCATAATTGGCATGATTAGCAGCCTTTTCATCTCCACTTGGACCGGGTCGCAAAGCCTTGATACTTAATTGATCCATCATGTTTTGGTGATCTTGTGCTGCAGTAAAAGTAACAGGTGTAGGGTTTTGAGACCTGGCTTCCTGTGCCATCAAACCTGCAGAGCAAAGCAAAAGCAAATAGGTAATCCTTTTCATAATAGACTTATTTAAAATTCCATTTTTGATACAATGTGGTTGAGTAAAAATAACTAAATATTGGTTGTTTTAAATCATCAGATTTATTATTATTTTTGATTGTATTAATTTAAAACTCAATCTTAAAAAATTAGGATCTGCTACCGGTACAAACTACTCCTTTAAATGATTACAACATGAAGAAAATGATCTCCTTTTTTCTTGCCGCCCTGTTCATAGGTTTTCACTTGCAGTCCAATGCTCAGGATAAGGCGCCGGGAAGTGTGAAAAGTGCTTCTGTGACCTTTAAAACCATCGTTAATGGCAAGGAAAGTAACCGGGGAGGAGGACCAACTCTTCTGGTTGTAAATAATCAGATTAAAATAGCTGCCAGCCGACAGGGAAATAGAATCTCAAAACTGGATATTCCAGGTGAATCGACCTATGTGGATTATTTGTTAAAGAAGACTTATCAGGTAGCCGAATTCAAGAGTGGGAAAAGAATGACCGTTGAAACCTCATTCAGCACCTTGCCCCAGTTGGAGCTCACTAACGAGACTGCTGTGATTGCAGGATTTGAATGTAAAAAGGCGCAAACAGTGATCCGCTCCAACAAAATGGAAGTATGGTATACCGAAAAAGCTGGATTCGTTGGCACACCCGTGAGTAACCTGATCATGCCAAACGCACTAATTGTCAAGGTGGTTAGAAATGGAAACTATGAAACAGTGATTGACAAAGTGGAATATCCTGTTTTAAAGAACGCAACACCCCTGTTTCCTGCTGAATGGGGCGAAATGGTGGACGCAGTTGCTTACCGGGCGAAGATTAGTGAAAACTATATCACCACTATTAATGTCTTTGACCATGAGCAGATCAGTTTTGGGAATGAGATCAAAAATCCAGACGGAGAGCAACTCAACGTCACATACAAAATGTCGAAAGGAACCGTGCTTTTAAAGAAGGTAAGGTTGCCTGATCAGGGTGCTGATTACTCGATCTTTGCCGAACTGACCCAGTATTCCAATGGTGACGCCTATGATCGGACCGGATCAGTATTTATGATCCCAACCGATAAGCCTGTTACATTTTTTAAAGCACTTGAGAATGGCATTGCAGAATTGCCTGTATACAAGGACAAGCAAGGTAAATCTTATCAGGGTGTGGTTGCTACAGATGAATTTTCTCCCCTGGTTGAACTCATGCGATTTTTCACTCCTTTTGGGATCCGTAAGTACAATGACCAGAAAGTGCAGGGGTTAAAGTGGGAAGATTCAACGTATTACAAACAGGAAATTACGCCGATCCTTTCAAACTACAGTGGTGAAGTCTGGGTGGGTGTTTTTATTGGTAACTATGACCGGGGCGGACATATTGCCAGCCTGAAGTTGAAATATTATCCAAATGAACAATATCCGTCAGAAACCAAGGCTCCCAAAACCTGGATCCAGCCTTTATTCAATACGGTCAATGTGATGGAGATGTCGGGTCAGGAATACGGAACCATGTTTGATCAGGATTCACTCAGAGTCTACTTCACCGTTCCCAAAGGGTTAAAAAACATCAAATTGCAGTACATCACTACTGGTCATGGCGGTTGGGATGCAGGCGATGAATTCAATCAGAAGACCAACCAGATCATCCTCGATGGGAAACTCATCTATAGCTTCACCCCATGGAGAAGCGACTGCGCAACCTATCGAAAATACAATCCGGCGTCGGGTAATGCTTGGAACGGTCTTACTTCATCTGATTACAGCCGTTCCGGATGGTGCCCCGGTACTGCAACCAATCCTGTTTTCATCCCCATCAACGCGATTGAACCGGGACAACACACGATGAAAATTGCGATCCCCCTTGGGAAACGTGAAGGCAGCAGTTTCAGTGCGTGGTGTGTTTCAGGCGTATTAACCGGAGAGTTTGAATAAACAGGCTTAGGTTAAAAGCTAATTCTTTTTAGGGGCACTTACAGATTCCATTGCGGTATAACCAAACAGACCACTTACCGAAACAGTTGCAGTTACTATCTTTGGGAATTTGTGCCATTCACCCAAACTTGTTTCACGAACAAAACAGGTATTTTTTTCAATTACTGGCTTAGAACCTGATGTCCCGATAAAAGTTCCCGGTAAATCAATTTCATCCTTTGTAAGTACCTGATTGAGCATTGTTTCCCCTTCGAAATTAATCACTTCAGTTACAAGCCATTCAGGATGGTCACGCATAATTTTACGGAACCCTGAAGCAATTTTTTTTCTGTCTTTTAAATCGACTAGTTGCTCAAAAGTAACAAAAAACGGCCCGGTGATCTGGAAGTTTAATTTTGAAAGATCAAAGTCAATCCAGCCGGAAATGATACCGGATTTTACAATAATGCTTTTATCAATAAGATCGGCTCCAGGTTTTCCGGTCAGGCTTTCGTATTTGTTTAGTCGAATCCTGAACTTGAATGAACTAAAGTTATTTCTGAAAATATACAGTTTTGCTTTATTAAGAAATACCGGATGAGACGATTGTTCGGGCAGGTTTTTAATGTCAATTAACAATGCCACAGAACGACCGGCGTAAGTAGTATCTGGTTGATAATTGCCGTTGTGGCAAACTCTGTTTCCAATTTCAATCAGTTTATCCTTAACATTTGCAATTATTATAACCGGTTTCAGTATGGTTGTTTTTTCATTCAAGCTAATCGTATAATTCTCATTTGGGTTGAGAATATTTATAGGTATTTTTTTAGCAAAAAAACCAAGCGAGGTAAAGGTCAATGTATCATACTTAGTTTTTCAGGAAGAATAATTGAGAAACTTCCATCAAGATTTGAGATAGTACCCGCCCTTGAATTCACAACACCAATGTTGGCATAGGGGATGGGTTCATGCGTTGTCTTGTTTGAAATTTTCCCCACTATAGTTTTTTGACTATAAGCCAGACTAAATGAGAAGATAATCAGAAAGAAAGTCAGTTGAAGCTTGTGCATCCTCAGGTTTATGTTATTGTTAAAATTAAAAGGGAATATATCATTTAGGATCATTTATCAACTTCCTTCAAGGGTCAGTTTGAATGTGACCATCTCCTCGGCATTACGCGCCAGCAAAATGTCGCCGACAAGAACCGGGTGATTCCAAGTCTTGCCTTTGATGGCCGGAATCCTTGCAAGTTCTTTGAACTTTTCAGGCATCGCCTGAACCAATGCTAACTCGCCCTTCTCCGAAAGCACTACAAGTAAATCCTGATCTGCCAGCAAGAGCAACCATCCACGGTAACGATCACCTTTCCAATTGCGTTTTCCATCCTTGATGTCGATACACGCTATGCTGGGACCATCAAAACCATAAGCATGGCCTTTGTGAATGATGAAGTCATTGAAGTAGAGTTTCATTTCTTCAGAAGTCCAGAGCTCTTTTACTGACCATATGCCTCTTACATTTGAGACGATAACACGACTTAAACCTGCTGTTTCGTTTGCGAACAAAAAGTCTCCTGTTTTAACCTCTGCAGGTTGCAATATACGATCATAAGTCATTGGCTTTGAATACTTCCATAGTTGTTTGCCGCTTGTAGGATCGATACTTGTCGCACCTGATTTACTCATCAGGAGTATTTGTGAAACTCCATCAATTATCGTAAGATGTGGTGAACTATAACTATCGCCACCATCAACGCTATACCATATTGGTTTTCCACTTGCAGTATCATACGCTGCGAGTTTGCCTGAAAGGGCAACGATTACCTTATCGCCAAATACCAGCGGTGAACCTGTAAATCCCCATTGCAGGACTTTTACCTTTGTATCTGAAGCTGCATTGCGTGACCATATTACAGTGCCGGTGCCGGCATCAAGAACATTTAATATACCGGTTGCTCCAAGTGTATAAACCCTTTTACCAACAAGCGTTGGTGTTGAACGTGGGCCGGGACCTGCATGCGCTTCATAGAAACGGATCTTGTCGCTGTGTTTCCATATAGATTGACCCGTGGTCAGGTTGTAACATGAAACGATCTCCTCTTCACCACGCTGCTCCTGGGTATAGAATATATTGCCATGGACTGCAAATGATGAACATCCAGGTCCAATTGGTTTACGCCACATCAGGGTCGGTGGGGCCATAGACCAGTTGGTTTTGATGCGAATACCATGGATGATGCCGTCACGATTAGCTCCACGAAATCCCGGCCATTCGATTGCAGTATTTGTTGGTACATTAACTGAGGCGTTTGTGGAAGATTCATTACCGGACAGCGAAAGGAGTCGTTCCTCAGCTGTCTTCGACCATCTCCAAGCGAAATCCTGATGTCCGTCACCGGTCATACCGTTGGTTCGTAGTAGTGTCCATGCACCTACTGAAAA
>Ga0209748_1000390_pt1 | contig 23691 bp, 14 predicted proteins | sample BarGraIncu00421A_FD_185490 | JGI IMG/M metagenome (GOLD analysis project Ga0209748, IMG submission 185490) | Arctic peat soil microbial communities from Barrow, Alaska - Barrow Graham LP Incubations 004-21A (SPAdes) (version 2) | ecosystem: Environmental > Terrestrial > Soil > Wetlands > Peat... | reverse complement strand
TGACATGCTGCATAGCGTCGGCCTTGATGCCCGTGCCTGTACCGTTCCCGGTGAAGGGACCCTGAACAGTGCCATCGGTGTAGATGAAGTCAGGGTCGTAATGTTCCACCACATCCATCATTCTTAAAGCCCACTGTGTGGTATACCATTTTGCATATTCGAGATGATTCGTAAATATGCCTGCCGGTGGCGGAGACCAATCAGTTTGTGCTTTCTGCGCAACACTCTTGTATTCGCGTAGGTCAATACCATAAAGCATACGGGGATCATATCCTTCCCACCATTTGCCCTTGCCATCGGCGAGTGTAAGGTTGCCATCGTAGGGAATCCCTTTCTTAGGTCCTTCAGTGTCGCTGCCAAATGCTGTTTGCCACCACCACCAGGTGTATTCATGATGGAAAGTAACACCATAATGCATTCCATTGGCACGACATGCCTTAGCCCATTCGCCGATCAAATCACGTTTAGGACCAATATTAACGGAGTTCCATGGTTGATAACGCGAGTTCCACAAATCGAAATTGTCGTGATGCACTCCCTGTATCATTAGGAAACGAGCGCCTGCATCCTGATAGATCTTCGTCAGTTTCGCAGGATCTAGCTTGGTTGGATTCCAATCGCGCAGGACTTCCTTGTAGCCGACCTCGGATGGATGACCATATTTCTTGAGATGATTTTTATAGGCTAGTCTACCCGGAGAATAGAGCTTGCGAGCGTACCAGTCGCCACTCTCACCAGCAGATTGGGGACCAAAGTGAACCCAAATACCAAATTTCGCCTCTCGAAGCCATGCAGGTTCACCCGGATAATTCTTCTCAATGGATGCCCATGTCGGCTCGAATGGTCCGGGAGCCATAGGGATATTCAATTTCATTTCGGGAAACGATTGCCAGTCACCCATTGGTATACTGTCCAGTGGTTTCTTAGCCGGAATCTCCGGAAACGGTGGAAGTAAATAGGACTCTGCGGTCGATTTTGTCTTTACTGTCTTGTTTTGGGCGCTTAAGTTTAAGCCAAAAAACGTAATCGCAATTAAAAATATAACTTTTGAAATTCTTTTCATTTTTTTGTTTTTTATTTAAATTCACTGATTTCCGGGAAAAGGCTAAAGCAATAAAGAATGCCATACCAGGTCCCGGATTTCTTATTTGCAGATTAGTTTTACGAACTAAAAACTTCAATAAGCAAAGCTATGGAATAAATGGTGCCAGCCACCATTTATTCTTAAGTTAACATCTTAACCAACTTAATAGCCTGAACTGCTTCTTTAGCATCATGAACCCTAAGGATGTCAGCACCATTGAGCAGTGCAAATGTATTTAGCACTGTGGTTCCGTTGAGTGCTTCTGAAGGTTTTGTTCCAAGAATAGTGTTGATCATAGACTTACGGGATATCCCAACAAGTAGGGGATGACCGGAGGCCTTAATTAACTTCAGATCCTTCATTAACCTGTAATTGTGTTCACTGGTTTTCCCAAAGCCAAAACCGGGATCCCAGATCACCTGTTTAATCCCTGCATGAGCTGCCTTAACAGTTTGCCGGTTTAGAAAATCCATCACCTCTGTTGTAATATCATCGTACGAAGGATTGAGTTGCATGTTTTTAGGGTTTCCTTTAATATGCATTATGATGTAAGGTACCCCGGCTCGGGATACAACATTAAAAATATCAGGATCAAAAGTTCCTCCGGATATATCATTGATCATTCCGGCCCCTTCTCCAATGACAGCATGTGCAACTCCCGAGCGGTATGTATCTACTGATAAAATAAGTTCAGGAAAATGTTTTGAAATACTTTTAATAACAGGGATAAGTCGTTCCAGTTCTTCTGACTGACTCACTTCTTTTGCACCCGGACGGGTAGAAACAGCTCCAATATCTATAATTTCCGCTCCATCGGTAATATGTTGTTCAACTTTCTGAAGCCAAGCCAGTTCGGTTACATTGACACCACCATCATAAAAAGAATCTGGTGTAACATTTAATATTGCCATTACAATTTTATGGCTTAAATTGATATCTTTGTCTCCGCAGTTCAGTAAAGAAGACGCAGTTTTATGTTTATCTTTGATCATTGGTTTCATTTATTTGCATGATGCTGTCTGAACGAATATTGGAATTGTGCTTTTTATGAAATAAAATTAGAATTGGAAACGAGATTGCTAAATTAATACATTCAATGACTTCGAATACCTCAAAAGATTTTGATGGCATAATTGCCATGAGCAAAGAAATATTTATGAAAAAGATGGTGGATTATGGCACAGCCTGGCGGATCCTTCGTCCTTCTTCATTAACAGATCAGATTTATATAAAAGCCAACCGGATTCGCAGTATACAGGAACTGGGCTCACAGAAAGTAGACGAGGATATCCGTGCCGAATTCATTGGAATTATCAATTATTCTATAATGGCCCTGATTCAACTCGAATTGGGTACATCCGAAAATGCAGCAATGGCGGCTGAGGAGGTTGAAAAATTATATATCGGTTATCTGACTGAATCAAAAAGCCTCATGGAACGCAAAAATCATGACTATGGTGAAGCCTGGCGCAATATGCGTATCCCTTCTATCATCGATATTATTTTAATGAAGATCCTTAGAGTTAAACAAATTGAAGACAATCAAGGTAAAACAATAATTTCTGAAGGTATTGATGCTAACTATTATGACATGATTAATTATGCCGCTTTTGCATTAATTTTACTTGACAATTAATTAAACAGCTAACCACAATGAGAATAGTCGCCAATTTATGCAGGATTTTGACCGGTTTGGTCTTTATGTTTTCAGGTTTTGTGAAAGGAGTCGATCCACTGGGGACTGCTTACCGTTTAGAGGATTATTTTCAGGTTTTCCATATGACCTGGTTAATTCCTGCTGCATTATTCTTTTCTATATTGTTGTGCACTTTTGAATTTGTACTCGGTGCGGCGCTTGTTTTTAGTATCAGACTAAAGTTTACAGCCTGGGTTCTAATGTTTGTATCAGGTTTCTTTACTGTTTTGACATTTTTCGATGCTTTAAATAATAGCGTTCCTGATTGTGGTTGTTTTGGTGATGCACTCAAGCTGACAAACTGGGAGACATTTTATAAAAATATAGTCTTAATGATCCTGACAGTAATTATTTTTTATAGAAGAAAACGAACAGTACCATGTTTCCTTCCTAAAAATGAAGTAAGATTTACTGCTATTGTCAGTGCACTATTTGCTGCTTTTTGTGTCTATTCTTATGCCATGTTACCTGTGATTGATTTCCTTCCTTTTAAAACAGGAAGCCATTTAATCAGTCCGATTGCTCCGACCCCCAAAATCTATCTGACGTATAAGAATAAAAAAACAGGAGAGACCAAAGAATATTTATCTCCAAATTTTCCATGGAATGATAAAGTCTGGATGGCAGAATGGGAGTTTGTAAGTCAGAGAGTAAATAAACTATCTGAAAATGATATGATTTATATTCAGGATTTCCATAGCATGGATGTTACGCGTGAAGTATTGGGTAATAAAAATGGGGAGTTGCTGATAGTCAGCTATGATCTTGCGAAAACAAATCTAAAAGCCTTGAGTAAGGTGATAGAGCTTGGAAATCAGGCAACCAGACAATATTTAAGCACAGTTATGCTCACTTCATCGGCAGTCAGAAATCATAATTTTATTTCAGTACCTGTACCCATGCATTTTGAGTTTTACAATGCAGACGATGTACAATTGAAAATGCTTGTTAGAGCTAATCCTGGTATTATACTCGTTAAAGATGGTGTGATAATGGGTAAATGGTCATCCTACAATTTGCCCACTGTTAATGACATGTACAAGATTCTGCTTAAACAACCTGAAAAAAAGAATTAAATCTGAATGAGTAGTTTTATTGTTAAGAGGTTGTTTTATGGTTTGCTGGTTCTTTTCGGAGTAATCACACTCGTGTTTGTGCTTTTCAATGTCTTACCCGGTGACCCCGCCAGAATGATGGTGGGGCAACGTGCAGATATTGCAACTGTAGAAGCTATCAACAAAGACCTTGGACGTGATAAACCTTTGATTACGCAATATCTGAACTTTCTGAATGATCTTTCACCTCTGTCACTTCACAACCGGGTTGATAAAAACAGTTACTGGTATCTTGATAAAGCAAAATACGGTAATCCTGTTTCACTGATTAAAATTGGAAACACCGCACTGGTACTCAAAATACCTTATCTGAGAAGATCCTATCAAAGCAATCGGAAAGTAACAGAGATCCTGGCCGAAGCTCTTCCAAATACTTTTTTACTTGCTATGGTATCGATTGTGTTTGCGATGATACTCGGAGTCATTATAGGTATTTTTGCAGCTATCTGGAAAGGAACTCTTTTCGATCATCTCTCCTTGTTCTTTTCGGTGTTGGGAATGTCGTTGCCTTCGTTTTTTGCTGCTATCCTCTTTGCCTGGATCTTTGCTTTTCTATTGGCTGACTATACCGGACTCAATATGTTTGGCAGTCTCTACACTGTCGACGACATGGGAAGGGGAGAATACCTGGATCTGAAAAACCTTATCCTGCCGGCCTTTACACTTGGGATACGACCTTTGGGGATAGTCGCTGAACTTACCCGTAATTCTTTGCTTGAAGTTCTATCTCAGGATTTTATAAGGACTGCAAAGGCAAAGGGATTAAGCAAAACAAGAATCATAACCCGTCATGCTTTAAAGAATGCACTCAATCCTGTCGTGACTGCCGTCTCAGGATGGTTTGCCAGTTTAATGGCTGGAGCTGTCTTTGTTGAGTATGTTTTTGACTGGAAAGGGATGGGTGTAGTCATTGTTGACGCACTCGAAAAGTATGATTTTCCGGTTGTTATGGGATCTGTGTTAACAGTGTCGGTTATGTTAGTAATCATCAATATCTTTGTAGATGTTATTTATGGTTTACTCGATCCGCGCGTAAGGTTTGATTAACAACAAATTTTTAATATGCTACTTTTATTTTTAAAATAACAATTCAATTTAAAACGCTTAAATTTCTTGATTTATGAGAAAAAACATTGTTGCCGGTAACTGGAAAATGAACAAGAGCTTCAGTGAAGCTGAAACTTTAATCTGTGATATTCTGGATGGATTAGATAAAATTGATGAACCTCTGGCAGATGTGGTAATTTGTCCTCCTGCTTTATATCTCGAAATGGGTGTTGATCTGGTTCGCGAAACTCCTGTATGTATTGGAGCACAGAACATGAGTCAGTTCGCTTCAGGTGCTTATACAGGCGAGATTTCAGCAAGTATGCTTCAGTCGATGGAAGTGCAATATTGTATTCTCGGCCATTCTGAAAGGCGTAAATATTTTGCTGAGACCGATGCTCAACTTGCAAAGAAAGTTGATATAGCACTTGCAAACGAGATTCTACCTATATTTTGTTGTGGAGAAGAGCTTGCAGAACGTGAAGCCGGAACCCATCTAAATATAGTGAAGAGCCAGATTGAAAATGCATTGTTTCATCTTACTCCTGAGCAATTTGCCAATATAGTTATCGCATACGAACCAATCTGGGCTATAGGTACCGGTATAACTGCCTCTCCGGAACAGGCACAGGAGATGCATGAATTCATCCGTGGATTTGTTGCCGGAAAATATGGTAAAACAGTAGCTGAAGAAACTTCTATTTTATATGGTGGCAGTTGCAATGCAAAAAATGCAAAAGAACTATTTGCAAAACCCGACATAGATGGAGGTCTCATTGGTGGTGCTGCATTAGTAGCCGAAGATTTTCTGACTATCATAACAAGTTTCTAACTCCTCATAATGGAATACATTGAACTTTCCTGCACTCTTCGGAACGACGAAGGGTTGCAGGATATCCTTATTGCCAAACTTGGCGAGATTGGTTTTGAGAGTTTTGTTGAAGAAGATGAAGTCCTGATGGCATATATTCAAGGCGAAAATTACAATGAGCAACTTCTCAAGGAAATCTTTAACGAAAAACTATTTCATGATATTCCATATATGATGACTCAGATTGAGGAACGTAACTGGAATGCCGAATGGGAAAGCAATTATCCTTCAGTTTTAATCGATGAGAGATGCATGGTCAGGGCCCCATTTCACGAAAAGAATCCAAATGTTGAATTCGATATCGTGATTGAACCCAAGATGTCGTTTGGGACTGCACATCATGAGACGACCTCACAAATGATCAAACTATTGCTTGACGAGGATGTAAAGGGACTCAATGTTCTGGACATGGGTTGCGGTACCGGAGTATTGGCAATCCTGGCCAAAATGAAAGGTGCTGCAGCTGTAACAGCTGTCGATAACAACGATTGGGCCTATGAGAACTCAATCGAAAACCTGAGACGAAACGATATTCATGACCAGACTATCATTCTTGGTGATGCCTCTGTATTGGAATCAAAAACCTTTGACCTTATTTTAGCAAACATCAATCGGAATATTCTGTTAAAAGATATGCACTGGTATTCCGAAAGCCTGTCTGAGGGCGGAAAGCTTTTCATGAGTGGTTTTTATGAAGCTGATTTACCTGCAATCAAGGCTGAAGCCCTTCGACTTGGAATGAAATTTGTAAAACATATCTCAAGCAATAATTGGGTTGCCGCTGTTTTTGCAATTTGATTAAATCAAGGGAGTATTTTAAGGTTTTCATTATGAAAAGAAACTCTTTTATTTATACATGTTTTTTCATGTCGCTGTTTCTTCTTACCTCTTTCAGGGGGAAGACGCAGCAAATAAAGAGTTTTACACCCGACTCAGTGAAATATATCACAGAGATGGTGCTGTATGCTTCTCAATCTATCGCCAAAGAAGCGCTTCCAAAATATGAATCTATTATTGCCACAGTATGGAATGATAAAAAATTAAGACCTGTCAACAGACAACAGCTCTATAAGTTGTCAAACTCCATGTTGACAAACCGTATGCGTCCTGATCCTCATTTTAGTGGTCTTTTTACAGTTATTTCCCTCTTTCTGAACAATAACCAGACAGCCGGAAGCCTTACAAACTGGCTTAATGGTTTACAATTGATCATCAATACCAAGGTTCAGCGACAATTTGTACAAACCATTGATGCTACAGCCAGACTGTTTGATAATAATACGCTGTATAAGTCTGCAAATAACAGTTGGATAATTCGTAAAGGTCTGTTTACATTCGAAATCGACAGTGTACCTTATGCAGTGTTTAAATCTGTGGACCTTGTTTGCAGAGGTAGCCGCGACAGTACTCAGATCTTTCAGACTTCAGGAAAGTTCTATCCCTCTTTTGATACATGGAAGGGAAAGGGGGGAACTGTTTACTGGGACCGTGCCGGATTTGCCCATACCGATGTCTATACCATCCTTGATAGTTATAGCATTAATCTTCACTTTTCAACGTATAAAACTGATTCTGCAAAACTTATTAATAAGAAATATTTCAAAAACCCTCTCCCCGGAAGGTTTGAAGAGATGGTGCAGTCTTCTCCTGTTACTCCGGAACGGGCAGTGTTCCCAAAGTTTGATTCATACAATAAAAAGCTGTTTCTGGATAGAATCTTCGAAAACATCAATTATGAAGGTGGTTTTCTCATGGAAGGAAGTCGCTTTATTGGAAATGGAACAGCTAAGGCCGGAGCCCGACTTATCTTCCTGAATACCGGAAAGCCCTTTGCTACGGTCACTTCAAATACTTTCGTTATCCGTCCCGATCGAATTGCATCTGCCAGAGTTGGAGTAACTGTCTTTTTTGAAAACGATTCGATATCTAATGCCAATGTTCAGATGTTGTATCTGAATAGTCAGAAAGAAGTTACATTTACCAGAACAGAAGATGGAGCTCCCTCCAGTCCATTTTATGATACCTACCATAAGCTTGATATTCAGGTTGAGGCATTGACTTTTAAGCTTGGAGCCAACGATATCAGATTCGAAATGAGCAAAGGACTCAGTACAACCAGTAAGGCTTTTTTTGAATCGGCAAACTTTTATGCAGAACAGAAGTATGCACGTCTACAGGGTATTGATGAAATAAATCCTATCAATATGGTTTATTTCTATACCCAAATGATAAAAAGCGATCAGTTCAGGCTCGAAGATCTGGCTGACTATATGAAAAAACCCCTTGAGCAGATCAGGGCAATGCTTTCAAATCTGGCAGCCAACGGATTTATTCTTTTTAACTCGGAAGCCAATACCGCAGTTGTAAAGCCCCGATTGAATGAATTTCTTGCAGCAAGGGCCGGTAAAAAAGACTATGACGTCATAAGGTTCAATTCTGAAGTAACCACAACAGTCAATGCAACGATGAATCTGAAGACCGGCGACCTGGTCATTTATGGAGTCAATGATGTTTTAGTCAGCGAATCCAAGAATGTTCATATTTATCCTTCAGATAAAAAACTTATCGTTAAAAAAGGTTTGGATTTTGTATTCACCGGCAGAGCCCATGGCGGATATTTTGATTTTTATGCATCCAAAAGTTCTTTTCAATACGACAAGTTTAAGCTGAGCATGCCAACTATTGATTCAATGACTTTTGTTGTTAAAAGCTTTAAGCAGGACAATGAAGGTAACTCTGCTATGGTTCCGGTGAGGAGTTCGATACAGAAACTCAGTGGCGATTTACTCATCGACTCAGCACAAAATAAATCCGGTATAAAGAAATATCCTCAATATCCGATCTTTATCTCAAAGACGAATTCATTTGTCTATTATGACCGAAGAGATATCCTGAATGGAGCCTACCCCAAGGATAAATTTTTCTACACCGTTTATCCATTCAGACTTGACAGTCTAAACAATTTCTCGACTGATGGTTTAGCGCTTAAAGGAGCGCTCACTGCAGGAGAACTCTTTTCCAAAATGGAAGAACCCATCAAAGTCCAGCCCGATTATTCTCTTGGTTTTATTAAAAAGCTCCCGCCTTCAGGACTTCCTGTTTATAAAGGGAAAGGAACATTTTATGATAAAATAAACCTGAGCAATAACGGCCTCAGGGGCAATGGTCGTCTGGTTGCATATACTTCAGAAAGCGAATCTGATAATTATATCTTCTATTCCGACTCCTTAACTGGTGTAGCCAGTAAGTTTACACTTGCGAGCCAGTCTTCTCCGGTAGTATATCCATCAGTTAAAGGAGAATCTGTTTCTCAGAAATGGATTATTGCGCAAGATCTGATGTTAATGACGAATGCAAAGGATAAACCATTCTCGATATTTGATAATAAAACGTTACTGAGTGGTCAACTTAAACTTTCATCTAAAGACTTGAAAGGAAACGGGCATTTGGTATTCAATCAGGCAGATATGAACACCAAACTTTATGCTTTCCGTCAAAAAGGTTTCACAACAGATACTACTACCTTTAAACTCAATGCTGCAGATGGGAGCGGAATAGTATTACAAGCATTGGCTTCCAGATCAGATGTGGATTTTGTCAAGAATCTCGCTAACTTTGCAACCAGTGGACAGGGAGCCCGAATTGAGTTTCCGGTCAATAAATACATTGGTTCGATGAATCAGTTTACATGGATGATGGATCAGGAAAAAGTAGTACTGCAAAACAATATTGCGCAACGTATTCAGAATTTCAACAAGTTAACTAAGAAAGACTTGATTGATGCAGATCTGTCCAGTTCTGAATTTGTTTCTACCTTGCCCGGAAAAGAACCACTTCGTTTCTCATCACTCCAGGCCACCTATGATTTGAAACTAAACATTCTTTATGGTGAAGATGTCAAGCTTATCAAGGTTGCCGATGCTGCTGTCTTTCCAACTGATGGACGAGTAACAATACTTAAGAATGGTTCTATGAAGGCATTCGACGATGCAACCATCATTGCCAACCGTCAGAACAAATCGCATACAATCTATGGCGCCAAGGTGACTGTACAGAATTCAAGGAGCTATTATGCTTCGGGTATTTATGATTATGCTGACGAGTCAGGCCAATCGCAACAAATTCGTTTTGCCAGCATAGGCGTCGATACAACCGGACAAACCACAGCACGCGCTTCTATTTCCGATTCAGCAGAGTTCAAGTTAAACCCTGCCTTTGGATTTATGGGTGATGTGGAACTTAAAGCATCTTCAAAATTCCTTTCATTTAAGGGGGGATTCAAAATCAACAATGTCTGTGATACTAAAAACCCTGTTCAATGGGTGAAGTTTAACGCTGCTGTAGATCCAATGAATGTGTTATTGCCTGTTTCATCTGATCCGCGACAGATGTTAAATGAAAAGCTGATGGCTTCAATATCATTTTCAATTACCGAAAATGCTATTTATGCACCTTTCTTTATAAAACCGATCTCTTACACCGACTTACCGATGACGCCTGCCGAAGGTTTCATCCGTTACGATAAAAAGACACAGAGTTATATTATCGCTCCTGATCCAAAGGATCCAGAAAACAATACCGGCAATCAGTTGTTACTTGATACCCGTCGTTGTATTCTGAATGGATCAGGCAAAGTAAATCTCGGTGCAGATTTTGGAAGACTTACTATGGACCTGGCGGGTAATTCCTCCTATGCTATCATTCCTGACTCTTTAAAGTTAGACCTGATTGCATCTATTGACTTTTTCTTTTCAGATCAGGCCCTCGAAAAATTAAGGGACGATTTGACCCTTGCTAACCTGAAAGGCATCAATCTGAATAATGAAGTAGTCAATAAAGCATTGAAACTTACACTTGGCGATACAGACTTCAGGCAGCTTGCCGAAGATATGAGTCTGTATGGTACGTCGAAAAAGACAAATGATAAGTTATTCAAAACCATGGTGCTTACCGATGTCAAGCTGAAATGGAACCCTGATACAAGATCATTTATAGGCCAGGGGCCTATTGGGATCTTCAGTTTGGGTAAATTCCCTGTCAATAAATATGTGGGAGGCTATGTCGAAATCACCCGTCGTCGATCAGGCGATGTGTTAAATCTTTATTTGGAACTTGCAAAGGGTAATTGGTATTTCTTTACTTACACTGCCGGAGTATTGCAAACCATCTCATCAAATGAGGATTATAACAAAATTATCACAGATTTAAAAGATGAAAAACGAACCCTTGCTGTAAAAGGCAATGAACAAACCTATCAATATATAATATCTACACCCGAAAAGCGTTTAGCGTTTACGCGCAAGATGCTTCAGTTATTTCCACCAACACAAATTAAAAAATGACAATAAGTTTTTTTCTGGGTATTATGGCGGCCTATATTCTGGGTTCTATCCCATCGGCCGTATGGATTGGCAAAATCTTCTTTGGTATCGATGTCAGGGAACATGGTAGTGGCAATGCCGGCGCTACTAATGTAATCAGAGTTCTGGGTCCCTGGGCCGGACTTCCTGTTTTGCTGTTTGATGTCTTTAAGGCCTGGCTTGCAGTCGATTTAGGAAATGTATTTGTCCCCGATTTTTATTCTGCCAACCAGTTGGTAAATTATCAGATTGCACTAGGAGCCATCGCGGTAGTCGGACATGTGTTTCCGGTCTTTGCTCATTTCAGAGGTGGAAAGGGTGTCGCATCTATCGTTGGAGTTATCATTGCTTTGTATCCTGTCGTATTCCCAATCATACTGGTTTGGTTTGTTCTTGTTCTTATATCGACAGGTTATGTCTCTGTCAGTTCGATCACAAGTTCAATTCTTCTACCTGTATTGGTCATCGTTATTTTCCGGGAAGAACATATCAGTTTAATTCTCCTGTCGATACTCATTGGAGTATTTATTCCATTGATGCACAGAAAGAATATTCACCGTTTATTGAGAGGGGAAGAATCAAAATTCAGAGTACATAAAAAATAATTTTAAAACTGTTTAAAATTGTCCGCTTAAAATTGTCCGCTTAAAATTGTCAGCTTAAAATTGTCCACTTAAAATTGTCCACTTAAAATTGTCCGTTTAAAATTGTCCGCTTAAATTTGTCCGTAGGACATTAATGTCAATAGAAACACAATCATAATATAACTTTTCCCCGTAGGGGATCAACATTAAATGTTAATGCCCTACGGGCAAAAAAGAGGGACGGAATGATTTTCTATTGACATTAATGCCCTACGGGCAAAAGAAAAAAAAGAAATTTAAACAGTTTCTAATAATTTGATCAAGATTTTATAACTTTACACGGTAAATAATCAGGAAAATTCTTCACATATGAGATTTATTATAAATAGTACAGCATTGCTTAAAGGTCTTCAATCGATAAGTGGCGTGCTCAGTTCGAATAATACATTGCCAATTCTCGATGACTTTCTTTTCGATATCGGAGAAACCCTACTCAGAGTAACTTCTTCTGATCTCGAAACCACCATGACAGTTGAACTCGAGCTGATTAAATCAGAAGAGTTTGGTCAGGTAGCTATTCCGGCTAAAATATTGTTAGAAACGCTGAAGACATTTTCAGATATTCCCATTATTTTCCATATCGATGATGATACCCAGTTGATTGAAATTTCAGCAGGCGAGGGCAAGTATAAGCTTACAGGTCATAAGGGAGAAGAATATCCAAAGACTCCTGTACTTGAAGAGACCACTACCATCACACTGGAATCAGCTGTGTTAGCAAATGCAATTTCCAAGACTATTTTTGCTACAGGGAATGATGAATTGCGACCTGTTATGGCCGGAGTCAATTGTGAGCTGGAACCTGATTCAATAACATTTGTAGCTACTGATGCACATAAACTGGTACGCTACCGTCGTACAGATGTTAAAGCAGACGCTTCAGCAAACTTTGTGCTTCCCAAGAAGCCACTCAATATGCTCAAGAGTCTGTTGGCAAATGATGCTACATTGGTTCATATCGAATACAATCAGAAAAATGCACTGTTTCACTTTCGTAATTTTCAACTTATTTGTCGTTTGATTGATGGAAAGTATCCTAATTACGAAGCTGTAATCCCTGCAATGAATCCCAATAAATTATTTATTGAGCGTCTGCCGTTCTTAAGCTCAATCCGTCGTGTTTCGATCTTTGCAAACCAAAGCACGCATCAGATCAGACTTAAACTGAGTGGTCAGGAACTGATTCTTTCTGCTGAGGATATCGATTATTCAAATGAGGCCAAAGAAAGACTGAACTGTAACTATGAAGGTGACAATATCGAAATCGGATTCAATTCAAAGTTCCTTATGGAGATGTTGAATAATATGGATACCGATGAAATTCGTCTTGAAATGTCAGCGCCAAACAGAGCCGGTATTATATTGCCGGTTAACAATGACAATGAACATGAGGATATCCTGATGCTCATCATGCCGGTCATGCTGAATTCATAACAAAATATTGGGGTGGCCACACGGCCACCCCAACTTGTTTTAATAACCAAATACGTCCTCTAAAGTCAATAACGTAACCGGTCCATAGCCCTCCAAAACCTTCTTATCCAGCTTCTCCGTATTGCCCAATACCATGATGTTGAAGTTTTTATCCTTCAAATAGGTCACGTCAAATTTCTTTAAATCTGCAAAATTAAACCCGGGGATCTGTTGGAAAACATCTTTACGGATATCATGATCGTAACCCATTTTTCTGGCTTCTATAAAACTACTAATCAATCCGGTCTTGGTGATACGTTCTGTTCTGATCTTATTCAGCAAACCAAAACGGGCACCTTCAAAGTTCTTCTCGGCTTCAGGCATGTTATTGAACAGGTCAAACATGGCCTTCATTGCCTCTGGCAACTTGTCATTCTGTGTCCCAATATAACTTGTAATGTAATTATTCTCTCCGGCATACAGAGGAGTGTTATAAAAGGCATTAGAAGAATAGGCGAGGGCTTTGGCTTCACGGATTTCCTGGAACACTATCGAATTCATCCCTGCACCAAAGTACTCGTTAAACAACCTTGAAATAGGAATTTCGGTTTTGTTGAAAACGATAGATTTCGAAACCATGGCAATCTCGACCTGTTTCATATCGTAGTTGACCAGAAATACCTTATTGTTGTCAGTGTTCAGCATCGGATATATAATACGAGCCGGAACGGGTTTGAACACTGCAGGAACACGATGTAGTTTATTGACCGCTAAAGTCATTTCTGCAGGGGTCTGGCTTCCGTAAAATATCACTTCATGTTTATAAGCATTCAAACCTTTGATAAGTCCTGTCAAATCAGAAGCTTTCAATGCTTTGAGCTGAGTTTCGCTCAGAATATTGGTGGCCGGATTCTTAGCGCCAAACCTGCCATACATTCTCATGTTTGACAAAATAATACCTTTGTTCAGTTTGTTGTCTTTGCGCGCTTTCAATATATCGCCAACCATGTTATCGAGTACCTTCTGGTCGGGTTTGGGATCAGCCAACAAGTCCTCTACCAGCTTAACGGCCTTGTTCATGTTTTCACTCAGACCACTGACACTGACATAAATATCATTGTTTGAAGAAGAAACAGAATAACTGCATGCCAGTTTATACATTTCCTCACCCATTTTTTCGGGTGTCATTTTTGAAGTACCCAAATAACTGAGATAGTCAATTGCCATTGCTAACTTCTTGTCGTTTTGAGAGCCCATGTTGAAATGGTAGCTCATATTGAAAGTCTTGTTTTCAATATTAGGTACATATAAAACGTCAATTCCGTTCTTGATCTTGAACTTTTTAATGTCTTTATTGAAATCAACATATACCGGATTAACCTCAGCAGGTTTGCTGTCCCGGATGCTTTTCAGGAAATCAGATTGTGCTTCCCTGTTCATCACTACCGGAGTAATGGTTGGTTTAACTACTTTGGGAACGTTTTTGTCTTCACATGTCATTTTATAGATCGCTACATAGTCATTGTTAGAGAAGTTCTTATTTGCGAAGGCAACGATATCCTGTTTGGTAATCTTCGACAGACGATCAATTTCACTCACATAGTCAGCGTAAGGTGTTTCGGTGATAAAGACATTAGCATAACTCATGGCACGTGCATTATTGCTTTCCATGCGCCTTGTACGTTGAAGCTTCATGTTATTGATCACTGCAGGGATCAACCAGTCAGCAAACTGACCTTTTTTTACCAATTCTAACTGACCCAGTAATAAATCTTTTACCTCATCCAGACTCTGTCCCTGTTTTGGGCTACCCATCAATATCAATGAAGAATAATCAGCAAGTACATCTCCTGAAGCACCAGCATCCAATACCTTTTGTGCAAGATTCAGGTTGAGATCTATTAAACCTGCTTTACCGTTGTTCAGTACTCTGGAAAGTATTTCGAGTAAATCTACATCCTTAGTATGGACTCCACCTACTCTGAAACCAATGGTAATATTTTCAGCATCAGGACCATAAATCTTCTTTACGATAGGTTGTGCAATCGGATCTTCGACGGGAGGAATAAAATGCTGTACCGGTTTTGATTTCCAGGTTCCAAGATATTTGTCAACCAGGGCAATCGTTTTATCGGGATCGAGATCACCAGCAAGACACAAAGCCATATTATTCGGTACATAGCGTTCATTATAATAATTGCGCAATGCTTTTAAAGATGGATTCTTGAGGTGCTCGATGGTTCCAATAGTAGTTTGGGTTCCGTACTGATGTTTCTGGAAAAGGCCTGCATAGAGGGCTTCCCATACTTTATCGCCATCCCGGTCAAGACTCATATTCTTTTCTTCATACACAGCTTCAAGCTCGGTATGGAAGATTCTGAAAACAGGATTTGCAAAACGATCCTGTTCGATCTTCAGCCAATTTTCAAGCTGGTTGGAAGGGACATCATTGATATATACCGTTTGCTCGTTGCTCGTGAAGGCATTGGTTCCCTTGGCACCAATAATTCCAACGAGCTTGTCATATTCATTTGCAATTCCTAAATGAGCTGCCACACCTGATAAAGAGTCAATCTGATGATAAATCGCTTTGCGTTTAGCATCATCCGTAGTCCCGCGATATACTTCAAAAAGGTCTTCAATCTTATTCAATACCGACGTTTCTTTTGAATAATCCGGAGTGCCGAAATGCGTCGTTCCTTTAAACATCATGTGTTCGAGGTAATGAGACATACCTGTGTTGTCGTGTGGATCATTTTTGCTACCCGTCCTGACAGCAATGGCAGCATAGAAACGCGGGGCATTTTTATACACAGAGATGAACACCTTCAAGCCATTGTCCAGTGTATAGATCCGTGCTTTGAGAGGGTCATTGGGAACAGTTTCAAATTTGTATTGCTTCTGGGCATTGAGATTCAGACTGAATGCGGATATCAGCAGAAAAATCAGAAATGGGAATATTGTAAGTTTTGTTTTCATGATGGGTTGATTTGATATGTGTTATTTAATCTTTCAAATGTATAAACAGTTTCTTAATAATACCTGATATTATTGTTTTCGTTGGAATTAATTCTGACCCCATTAATTTCAAAAACGCTGAATAAAATCAGCATTTATCAAAATAAATGCATATTTCAATCAGCAAAAGGGTACATTGAATCGTTACTGTTGGGATGAGCTAAAAAATAATATTCCGAATTTGTATCATAACATTCACAAAACTGTTGCCTGGAAAGCGGCTTTTTGTTTTTGATCCAGTCATCGAGCAAAGAAATTTTTAATGTAGTCTCATTCTGAAAGAAATCAAAAACCTCTTCAGGCATGGTTCCATAATAATCACTGGCTCCCAATCCACATTCAAAAATTACAAAAGGCTGATCTCTTTTCAGAATATTCAGAGCCCCCTTCAGAACAAGGAATTCAGCGCCTTCAACATCGATTTTAATAAAACCAACTTTAATATCTTCGGGAATAACCGAATCCAGTGTCTTAAGCTGAACCTTAAGTTCCACAATATCCGGATCCTTAATGTCGTAACTCCTTTTTTTGATTCCACTGTAAGCCGGCGCATTCTTTACATATTGAAACCCTGTTTCACCGTCAATATCACTCAAAGCATAAGGGAAAACTTTGCAATTATTAGAATATTTCTTAGACAGGTTCTGATAAAGTTCCGGAATAGGTTCAAAGGCAAAATGCATTGCCTTCGGTGCATGCTGAATAAACAAGTCAAGAATTTCTCCTATATGTGCTCCTATATCAATACAAACCGTATCGCTTCTAACAGTCCTTGATATAATGGCCTTCGTTAACCGATCATATTTTAGGTTCATGGTTAAATCTAAATGTATCCTGTTTAAGCAATTTCTGATGAATGATTTTAAAAATTCCTTCATGTATCTAATTTCAAGACTGGGTTTGCAGTTATATCCTTTCATTATAAATATGCTTTTCAAAATTAGTATAAAGAATAACACCTGGACCTGCATAATGTAGAGACGCAATAGTTGGAGTCTCTACGGTTGAAGATGTACATTTCTTTTTCTAAATGTTTTTGAACTATATGATATATATACCTCCGGGCTATTTGCGGTAGAAAAAAAGAAAGCGTCAAAACGAAAATAATTTTGCTAATTTTGCATATTGTAAGAAGTTGCAAGCCGTGAAGTTGGTCGTTCAATTTCAAAAAAAGCGCTCAAGTTATAACCTGCAAATGAAGAAAATACTCTACTTGTGTCAATTTCTGATGATTCTACAAATTCTAACCCCCTCATCGGTATTTGGGCAAGCATCTGTATATTCTTCAAAAAGGGGTGGAGTAACGATCAGCATAGATGATACTCCCGCTTCTGATGCAGATGTTTCGACATGGGAGAGCTATCGGCTGTTATTTAATAAATACAATTATAAATTCAATATTGCATTACAATCTGAAGGTCTAATCCGACCGGTTGTTGCTTCAGAGGTTAAACTAATGATGAATGATGGCCACGAAATGTTGGATCACTGCCCACAGGACAATGTCTCTCAGTTCAGATTCATCACCCATTTAGAAGATTCTTCTTTATATGTTAAAAAAGGAGTACTACAACCCGGAGTTGCCAGTATAATTATTGGAACAGATTACGTCACCGTAACTTTAAAAACAGGAACTACCCTCGATCCTTCAGCCATCCCCATATTGGCAGAACGAACAAGATTACTTTACAGGCGTTACTTAAAAGATTCTTTAAACTACCCAAAGATATTGGCACAGCCCGGTGATGGAACATCAGTCTCTCAAATTGACGGATATGTCTTTCTAAAACCGGCAGGATATATTTCGGCTACCTATGATGGTATAGGGAAAGACAATGTAATTACCAAAACGTATAGCATATTAGATAAGTTGTATCACCCTGCATATAATATTAAAAGAGCAGATTGGGGTGACCTGGGGAACTTTCAAACCACAACCAAAGAGATTGCAGACCGAATGGCAAAACATCAGGTGGTCTCGATTTTGTTTCATTATCCATCTATACCCGGTTTACTAACAGTTACCGATCAATTCCTGAAATGGTGCAGGGACAATGATGTGCCATTGCTCACGTTGAGCCAATGGGTAACGAATTTGTATGGAAGCTATCCCGATCCGACGACAAATGTTTTTCCCGACATCACTAAAGATATCAATGCAGATAGCAGACCCGATGGATATGAGGTTTTCGATGCAAATGTTATTCTGAATAAAAATGATGTTGGCGCCCCGGGAGGCGTTTCTCTTTCTAAAAATGCATGGGGTAACCTGTTTATGATCTCTCAATTGGGAGGGATCGAAAAAGGAAAGAACACTGTCTCCTTTTCAGCTAAAGGACAAGTGAATGCATCTATACGTATTTTAGCGCTTGTCAATGGAACCGGTCAAACATATTGCGACACAACAATCAACCTTACTTCAGCAGGTTGGAAATCATACAATGCCATAATGAATGTACCTGATAATGCTAACTTTTCCGATATTAGTTTAGCATTGACAAATCTGAATACGGGTAATTCAGTTTCAATCAGCAACTGGCAACTCAGCAGGCTGGTAAAACTACCGGTCGTCAATATTCTTCATGATGCAACAATCACCATCAAGCAGACCCTCACTTTATCAGCAGAACCGGGATGCACAAACTACAGGTGGAGTACAGGCCAAACTATACAGTCTATTGTGATAGATGGATCGAAAACCGGACCGGGAATTTTTCCTATTTCATATACCGCCGATGGCACCGGTGGATCACTTGTCGCCGATAAAGCTGTTATCACTGTAAATGGACTACTGTATTCACCAAAATCTTTTACTTTTTCTGCTATAAATTCCAATGCTACTGTAAAGATAACTACTAATATTCCGTGGACTATCACTTCTAAATATAATTTTGCTTTTGTAAATCCATCTAGTGGTATCACATCCACTGATGTTTTATTATCAATGCCGGCGAATCCAACTGTTGACCCTGTGGATGATACACTTACAATTTCTGCAGGGCCGGATAATTTCTTGATTACTGTTCATCAAAATGGCATTCCACCTGTATTAACAATTAATAGAACTTCACTGAACAATATCCCCAGGAGCGGAAAGATAGAACCGATTATTTTAATATCTAATTCGAAATGGAAGATTTCTCATATTCCCGGTTGGATTATTGGCTCACCTTTAAGCGGAAAAGGTAATGCAAATTTATCTTTTACAATTACAAATAACAGTTCAATAACTGAACGTATAGATTCGATTGTAATAAAGGCTCCAAATGCATATACAGATTCTTTAAGAGTTTTAATTTCTGTAAATCAGTTAGGAGAAGATCAATATCTGAACCTTGATAAAAATAATTTTACTGTAAAAGCGATTGCAAATACTCAAACGATAAATGTTACCTCTAATACTAAATGGACTGTCAGTGAAATGCCCGGTTGGATAGCCCCCAGAACAATTTCCGGAACTGGAAATGGAAGTCTGCTTTTTGATATTCCTGTAAATCCATTAAGGACTCCCAGGATTGGTACATTTAAATTGTCTACATCAACTGATACAACAAGAATTGTGACCGTGACTCAAGCAGGAGTTGATTATGCAGATATTGACCGAAAAATAATCTCCGATGCTGCTAATGCAAAAACTGAAACGATCAATATCGCTTCATCAACAAGCTGGAATCTTTCTAACAAATCCATTTGGTTGACAGTTACGCCAACTTCCGGGACGAATAATTCTCAAATAACCCTGGTGTTACAGGAAAATTTAAAAGTTGATCCCAGAACGGATACTGTGACCGTTAAAGCCATTAATTGCCTTGACCAGTTTATCATAGTCACTCAGGCAGGCGCTGCTCCACAACTATCGATCGATAAAACAACTGTAACAGTCGTAGCCGCTGCTAATAGTATTACGCTGAATATCACCTCAAATACAACCTGGGCGATTACAGATGTTCCAACCTGGATTACCCCTTCTCAACTTACCGGGAATGGCAATAAATCAATAATACTTACTATAGATCAAAACAAGTTGAAAGTTGAAAGGACACCCGCTTTACTGAAAATATCACTGGCAAATGGTACAATGGTAACATTCGAAGTGAAACAGGACGCGTCTCCTTCATATATTACCCTTACTCCTGAGTCGGTGAACGTAGGTCCCAATGTAGCGGATTCCACATCCATTATGGTTTCAAGTAATGTTAAATGGAAAGTGGTCAATTCTGTAGGATGGATTAAAACGAATCCTGACTCATGGTTATCAAATGACGGAGATAAAAAGGTGACAATCAAACCATACACGCAATGGCTCACGCTTGAAGATATCACAGGTGTAGATATGCAAGGTAGTTTTACATTAGAAGAGGATTCCTCATTGCCTACAAAGGTTGTTAAAACAATAGGCGTAACATTTAAGGCAATTCCTGCAGTATTAACAGTTCCGGTTCATACCGTCACATTCAATGCAATTGAATCTAAAACTTATACCATAACTTCAAATCTTCCATGGAGTGTAGAAAAGAAAACAAGTGCAAACTGGTTCAACGTCACTCCAACTTTCTCTCTGGCAGGAACGATAAACCTTAAAATTGATTGTATAACAACAAATGCAAGTTCCAGAGACAATTCTGTGTATCTTATACTCAAACAGACGAAAGGGGTTATTAAAGATTCGATTTTAGTTGTTCAGGCCGGATCTAGTGTCGGAGTAGAAGATTATGCAAATTCCGGAGTCAGGATCTATCCTCAACCGGCAGGGGAGACTTTAAACATTGATCTTCCTGCTAATAATGAACTGAAGTATTGGGATATTTATAATCCGGCCGGGATAGAATTGCTGAAAGGAACCATCAAAAATAAAACTAAGCTCCAGATTCCAGTAGCCCGGCTCTCACCGGGACTTTATTTTATCACTTTACGTTCCGATACCCAAAAGATCGGGTTAAAATTCACCAAATAATTTTCCTCAATACTTCCTGTATGATGAGCTTATGATAAATCTATCATGAGCCAATCCTCTATAATATCTCCACCTACAATTATCTGTTAACAGGACAAGAATTGGTAGCTAACAGGCACCTAACCCGTACCTAATTGCCCTCCTGTAGTCGGATTTAGTACCAATTAGCTACCAATTAACAATTGATCCGTCACCAGTGAAAAGAGGAATTCCTGATCTTCATCCATAGAGGATTCGGTAAATATATGATTGATTTATAGCAAGTATACTATCAAAATCGGGACAAATAAGATAAAAGTGTCCTATTTTGGAACGAAATATTATCCCCAAGATATATTTCAATATACAGATTATCAGATACATAATAACAAAATTATTTTTTAGGCATATAATTTGATGCAATAACGTTGGAGTTTAATGGTTTCTGCCACCATTATTTCAAAAGAACTGGAACAAAATATTATAAATTTTAAGAAAACTATATTTTATGGAAGCTTCTGAAAAAAATAAATTTAATGTTCTATACATTGGAGGAGATGCAACTCTTCTCAATCAACAAATTGAAAGAGGTCATTTTACTGTAGAATTAAAAGAAAATTGTCTTTCTGCAGTAAGGTGGTTAACCGAGAAGAATAGAGATGTAGATGTTGTTTTATGCGAAATGTTTACTCATGGGTCCAATGCCATAGAGATCAACAAACTCTTTAAGGAAAAGAATATCATTAAAAAACAACCTTTTATAGTAATCAGCCATAAGGAAGATCCTGAGTCTTGTAAGTCTGCTTTCAATAATAAGCTGGATGATTTCATCACTGTACCCTTTGATAGTGATCAATTGATAACAAGGATAAAATTTCTTCATTGGTATAAATTAAATTATCAATCCCCTGTCAAAGAAGCTATTCCAGTAAATGATTATTGGATACTTCTGGCAAAACGTTCGTTTGACATTCTTGTTGCCAGTATGGCTCTGATTGTTCTTTCGCCGATATTGCTTACGTTCATGTTGTTAATCAGACTAGAATCGAAGGGTCCAATATTTTATATCTCAAAGCGGGTTGGTACCGGATACAAGGTTTTTAATTTTTTCAAGTTCCGATCGATGTTTACAGGTGCCGATACACGATTAGATGAATTGATGTATTTGAATCAATATAGAGATGAAACTGACGCACAGATCACTGAATCCGACACTTATTGTGAAATGTGTAATCATCTTAGTTATCCTTGTTCATCAATATTTTTTATCGAAGGGATAAAAATTTGTGAAAACAGATATTTGAGTAAGAAAAAAGAGATAAATAAGTCATCATTTTTCAAGATACTAGACGACCCCAGAACAACCAAAATTGGGCGCTTTATTCGGAATACATCCATTGATGAACTGCCCCAATTGATAAATGTATTAAAAGGTGACATGTCGATTGTTGGAAACCGACCTCTACCATTGTATGAGGCAGAAATGTTAACCTCTGATGAATGGGGAGGACGATTTCTCGGGCCGGCCGGAATTACAGGTCTTTGGCAGGTCAAAAAGCGTGGAAGAAAAACAATGTCTGAAGTAGAACGGAAGAAAATGGACAATCAATATGCAAGAAATAACTCTTTCTGGGGAGATATATTCATTGTTTTACGCACTATCCCTGCATTATTCCAGAAAGAAAATGTATAAAACTGTTAACTTGTAAGTTTTTATCTTTATTCTCAGAGTGTGTGTGTCTTGTACCAATGTCTTGTATTATAATTATCGAGCGATTTCGTTTCTTTAATGGAAGCATGACCCGTTCAAAAAGCGCACAAATCTCTTTGAATACTCTCCTCAGTCAAGTGTTTGTTCCGTATTGTCTCCGTATTTGTTTCGTCTTACCTTGGTATCCTGGATACCAAGCAACAGCGAAGCAAATACGGAGTAAATACGGAGTAGTATCGGAACTGCGAAGGATATTCCAAGAATCTTCGAAGAATATCGTAAGGATATTGTCAGAATTAAACAACAGATTAATGTGCCGTTTTTCTAATTTAATAGCTCGAATTAATTTTTTGTTTAATATGAGAAAGAATTTGTTAAAATTACAATATTTGAGAGGATATGTCAACCTGTAATATCGATTATTTGTTAATTTATAGTTCTATTAATCGAAATTATAATTAAAATGGTCGAAAAGAATTAATATTTTTCAATTTAACATTTGTTAACAAATCGAGAGAATAGTGAATTAGATTTAAAAGAGCCTTTAACTCATAATGACTGAAAAACAGTATTTTTAATGGGAGACAAAAATAGGCTTCTCGAAAATGTTTTTGAGGTCATGAAAATTTGTTACATTATTCCATGTTAAGGTGTAAGAAATTCTTTACACTTTGTAAAGAAATTTGAGTTTTGAGTGCTAATTCTGAGGGGTAAATGAAAGTGAATGTAATTTGTAATCAATTTAGAATAGCTTATAGTAAACACACACACAACACGATACAAAGGGGTTAAATTTTGT
>Ga0209748_1000385_pt1 | contig 23970 bp, 24 predicted proteins | sample BarGraIncu00421A_FD_185490 | JGI IMG/M metagenome (GOLD analysis project Ga0209748, IMG submission 185490) | Arctic peat soil microbial communities from Barrow, Alaska - Barrow Graham LP Incubations 004-21A (SPAdes) (version 2) | ecosystem: Environmental > Terrestrial > Soil > Wetlands > Peat... | reverse complement strand
TGGAAGATGGGCTGCGTCGCGACGACCACCTTCAAGCCGAGCGTCCTCGCGGTCTCGATCGCGGCCAGTCCGCCCCGTGCCGGGCCATAGCCGTCACCGAGCTTCGGGAACACGTCGCGGTAGAAGGCGTCGAGCACCTCGCGATGGTCTGCAAGATCGACCCCGGTGCGCGTGCGAAAGTCCTCGTCGAAGACCTCCTTGTTGGTGCGGCCGGGGTGTGGACGCTGCATGGCGGAGGTCGATGCCAGCACGGTCCCCATGAAGTCGATGCCGGGGAAGTGCGGGGAGGCCGCCGAGCCCAACGCGAAGAAGTAGCGCTTGAGGAAGACATCGAGGTCGAGGTCGAGAAGGGTCCCGTCGAGGTCGAACAGTACGCCGCGCAGCTTCAAAGGTCGTCCTTCGCCGAGGTCGGTTGGTCGTGGGCGTAATCGTAGCACCGGGCCCGAGCTCTCCACCCGGCTTCGCGCACCGAAACTCGGGTAGATTACCAAGTGCCCCGGCATCCGTCGCGACGGGTGCGAGGGCAGGGTACACGTCATCCATCGAGAGGACGCATCCGCATGAAGGACTTCACCGCTGAGGAACTCTCCACCTTCGACGGCAAGGACGGCCGTCCCGCCTATGTCGCGTACCAGGGAGGCGTCTACGACCTGAGCGCGTCGCCGATGTGGACCGGAGGCGACCACGAGGGTATGCACGCTGCGGGCGCCGACATGACCGCAGACCAGGACGACGCGCCGCACGATGTCCACGTGACCGACTTCCCGCAGGTCGGGCGGCTCGTCTAGGAGATCAGGCGGTCCGCTCGAACACGGCGACCGTCTCGACGTGCCATGTCTGTGGGAACAGGTCGATCGGCGTAGCCGAGGTCAGCTGGTATCCGGCGTCCGTGAGTGCGCGGGCATCACGGGCGAGTGTAGCCGCATCGCACGAGACGTAGACGATGCGGCGCGCGCCCGTGGCCACGAGCCCCTTCAGGACCGGTTCGGTCATCCCGGCACGCGGGGGATCGACAACAGCGAGATCGAAGTGCCCGGCCTCGGCGAGTGCGCGTGCGGCCTCGCCGGGCATCACGTCAGCCCACACGCCGGCTGACTCGATGTTCGCGCGCAGGTCGCGGACCGCCGATCCGGCGCCTTCGACGGCGACGACCTCACCGGCGACCTCCGTGAGCGGCAGTGTGAAGGTACCCGCTCCTGCGTAGAGGTCGAGCACACGGTCGGTGCCGTCGGCTTCGAGGCGCTCGATCACCATGCTGACGAGGGTCTCCGCCAGCAGCGTGTTCACCTGGAAGAAGCTCGGTGCGGACACCTTGTAGTCGTAGGCGCCGAGCCGTTCGTGCCAGAACCCGCGCCCGGAGAGGACCTCGACCTTGAGGTCGGCGCGTTCCTTGGGGTCGCCCTTCACGAGCACACGCGTCACGCATGTGGTCCTGACGGCGTCGGCGAGTGTCTTGGCGACCGCGTGGCGCGGGAAGGCGCCCGGCGGTCCCCACAGGTCGACCTCGAGGTCGCGCGTGCGTGCCGCCACCCTGATGGCGACCCGGTCGATCTCGAACGGCGAGCGGCCGCCCAGGTAGCGCAGCGCTCCCGTGATCGCGCGCGGAGCCTTGCGCGCGCGATCGGGCAGCAGCAGGCAAGCGTCGATGGGGACGATCTCGTCCGTGCCCGCGACGGTCATCCCGATGAGCGGTGAGCCGTCCGCGCGTTTGGCGACGCGCAACTCCAGGCGGTTGCGATACCCGTAGGGCGACGCGCCGCTGACGGTCTGACCGACCTGGGCACCTTCGATCCGGCCGATGCGGGCCAGGCTGTCCGCGACCTGCGTGCGCTTGGCCTCGGCCTGCGAGCCGTAGGAGATGTGCTGCCACTGGCAGCCGCCGCAGCGGCCGAAGTAGGGGCATGGAGGCGTACGGCGCTCGGCGGAGGGCGTGACGATCCGTGCGATGGTGGCTTCGAGGTAGCGGCCATGGTCGGCGGTGACCTCGACGTCGACGACATCGCCGGGGCACCCGGTCTTCACGAACACGACACGCCCGTCTTCGGCGCGTCCGACCGCGGACCCGCCGTGGGCCAGTCCGTCGAGATGCAGCGAGCCTATCGTTGCCATGCGTGCCCTTCGGAGTCCGGACGGCCATTGTACGGCAGGCAGCGCATCGGGCGATTCCCATGCTTCACCTGTCGGCCCCTCAGGCCGATACTAGACACGTGGCTCCCCGCCGGCCGCGCTTTGTCGCGCGCAGCGGGGGCAGGGGGGACGATCCTTTGAGGAAGGGCCGACCGTGTCTCAACTGAAAGTGCTCATCGTCGACGACGACCTGGCGCTCTACGAGCGCATCCAGGCGTTCTTCGCAGCAAAGGCGCCCGATGTGACCGTGCTGAGCGCGATGTCGGGCGCGCGCGCGGCCGCCATCGCGACGTCGCAGCATCCCGACGTCATCCTCGTCGACGCCGAGATCCCGGATGACGACGGATACCTGTTGTGCGCGAAGTTGCGGGACAACCACGAACTGCTCGACGCACAGATCGTCATGCTGGCCGCCATCGCCGATGAGACGGCGAGCGTCCGCGCCCACGACGCCGGCGCGGTCGCCGTGCTCGCGTCGTCCGCCGAGCCGGCCGAGATCCTGGCGACGGTGAAGCGGGTCTCCACCAAGCCGCCCGCGTCCTCTACCCGGTCCGCGGCTCCCGCCGGCGCGTCGGTGCCGGCCGATCCGAGGGTGACGGTGGGCTCCCGGCCGAAACCCCCGGGGACACGTGCCGACGATCTCAACGTCGACGACCTGCTGCGGACGCTGCTGGACCGCGGTGGCTCGGACCTCCATATCACGGCCGGGAGCCCTCCGGGACTCCGGATCCGCGGGGAGATCCACCCGTTGGAGAACTGCGAGCCGCTGACTCCCAAGGACACGCAGGACCTGATCCTGACGCTGCTGTCCGAGGAGCAGCGCCGCCGTTTCGACGCGGAGCTCGAGCTGGACTTCGCCTATTCGATCCCGGGACTGTCGCGCTTCCGCGCCAACGTGTTCCAGCAGCGCAACTCGATGGGCGCGGTGTTCCGGTGCATCCCGTTGAGCATCCCGTCGCTCGACGACCTGAAGCTGCCGAAGGTATGCCGGTTCCTGGCTGAGCGCCCGCGCGGACTCGTGCTCGTGACCGGACCGACCGGCTCGGGCAAGTCGACCACGCTGGCCGCGATGATCGATCACATCAACGCCACGCGCCCGGTCCACATCGTGACCCTCGAAGACCCGATCGAGTTCATGCACCGCAACAAGAAGGCGTACGTCAACCAGCGCGAGATCGGCGCCGACACGCGCTCGTTCGCGTCGGCTCTGCGCCGCGTTCTCCGGCAGGACCCCGACGTCATCCTCGTGGGAGAGATGCGCGACCTCGAGACGATCTCGGCGGCGATCACCGCCGCCGAGACGGGCCACCTCGTGCTGGCGACGCTGCATACGACCGGCGGACCCGAGACCGTGGACCGCATCATCGACGTGTTCCCGCCGCACCAGCAGCAGCAGATCAGGATGCAGCTCTCCGCCACGCTCGAGGGCGTCCTGTCCCAGGTGCTGCTGCAGTCGGCCGACGGTGTGTCGCGCACCATGGCCATGGAGATCATGCTGGGCGTCCCGGCGATCTCCAACCTGATCCGCGAGGGCAAGACACACCAGATGCCCACGATCATCCACGGCGCGCAGTCCGTGGGGATGCAGACTCTCGACCAGGACATCAAGCGCCTGCTGACCGCTGGCCTCGTGACGTTCGACGAGGCGATCAGCAAGGCGAAGGAACCGCGCGAGCTCGCGGCGATGGTGGGGCGGCCGATCCAGGGCTGACCGCACTTCGGCGCGCCGTTGCCATGAAGACGTCCGTGGCCCGCAGGCGGCCGCGGGCGTCTTCGCGTCGGCGGAGAGCCGGTACGGGGATAATGAGAGACGCCGGCCAGTCATGCCGGCGACGAGACGACACGAGGAGGACCGCCGTGGACACCGTTCACGTGAGATGGGTCGGACGCAGGCAGTTCGTGGGCTGGGACGAGCAGGGTCACGGCATCGTCATGGATGGACTCGCGTCCGGCGCGGGGGAGGGTACCGGGATCCGCCCGATCGAACTCGTGCTCTACGGGCTGGCGGGGTGCACTGCGATGGACGTCGTGAGCGTTCTCGAGAAGAAGCGCCTGGACGTCCGCGGTGTCGAGATCACGGTCAACGGTGAGCAGTTCGTCGACGACTACCCGCACTACTACAACGAGATCGCCCTCGAGTACGTGGTGACGGGCGTCGACATCCCCGACGCCGCCGTCGCACGGGCGATAGAGCTTTCCGAGACCAAGTACTGCTCCGTCAAGGGCACGCTCGGCCCCCAGGTGAGGATCACGACGAGCTTCCGCGTGGTCGCGCCGGCGGAGCCGGGTCCCCGCGCGAACGCCGCGGAGCCGAGCGCATGAGTTCAGCGTGTTCGGACACCACCTGCGTCGTGATGCCGGTCTACAACGAGGAGCCGATGGTCGAGGAGGTCCTGACCGCGGTCCGGGCGCGCTTCGGAGGCACGGTCATCATCGTCGATGATGGGTCGACGGACCGAACGTCGGAGCTGGTGGCCGCCCGCCACGACGTGATGCTCGTGAGCCATGGCCAGAACCGCGGGTACGGCGCCGCGCTGCGCAGCGGATTCGCGTCGGCGCTCGGACTGGGCGCTCAGACGATCATCACGATGGACTGCGATGGGCAGCACGAGCCCCGGCACATCAACGAGTTCTGCGAGAAGCTGAGCCGCTGCGGTTCGGACATCGTCTCGGGCTCGCGCTACCTGGCCGGCAGCGGCGAGGCCGGCACCGTGCCGCCCGACCGGCGCGAGGTCAACACGCGCGTCACCGCGGTGGTCAACAGCGTCACGGGCTGGGGGCTGACGGACTCCTTCTGCGGGTTCAAGGCGTATCGGGCGGAGGCGCTCCAACGCGTCGCGTTCGACGAACCCGGATACGCGATGCCGCTCGAGTTCTGGGCCCGGGCCTGGAGGGCCGGGCTCAGCGTCTGCGAGATGCCTGTGGAGAGGATCTACATGGACCACGACCGCTCGTTCGGACAGGACCTCGACGACCCGGAGCGCCGGATGGCGTACTACCTGCAGGTGTGGGAGCGAGCGCTTGCCGGCCCGGCGCTCACCGACCGTGACGAGACGAGGATCATCGATGGCTGACGTCATCTGTATCGGGGCGCATCCCGACGACGTGGAGATAGGCATGGGGGCGACCGTCGCGAAGATGGTCGCCCAGGGTCTGGACGTCGTGTTGGTGGACCTCACCGACGGGGAGCCGACGCCGCGGGGCACACACGACCTGCGCGTGGCGGAGGCGGCCCTCTCCGCCGAGACCCTGGGCGTGAAGAGCCGCATCATGCTGCCGCTCACGAACCGTGAGCTGGCCGACACGGTCGACGCGCGCACGCTGCTCGCCCAGGTCATCCGGGAGCATCGCCCGCGCGTGCTCTTCGCGCCGTACCCGATCGACGCGCACCCCGACCACATCGCCGCCTCAGCGATCGTCGAGGCCGCGCGGTTCTACTCCAAGTTCGTGAAGACCGACATGACCGGAGAGCCCCACTTCCCGGCGCGCGTCTACCACTACTTCGCGGTCCACCTTCGGCTGCTGGCCAAGCCCTCGTTCATCGTCGACGTGACGGAGACCCTGCCGCTCAAGGCCGCGGCGCTGGAGTGTTACGAGTCGCAGTTCGGCGCGGAGACCGCCAATGGTCCGGTGCTGGACTGGGTGACCGGGCAGGCGAGCGTGTGGGGCGCGCTGATCGGGACGCCGGGCGGTGAGCCGTTCTTCTCGCGCGAGGAGATCGGCATCCGCGACATCAGGGATCTGGTGTAGACGTGGCGCGGATCCGGCAGACCCTGCCGGCAGGCCATGGAGAGGTCGTCACGCGCCCCGGGTACGACGAGTGGGCGGCCCTCGCGCGCGAAGGCGCGCGCATCTCGGCGACGTGGGACGCGAGTCTGTGTGGCGTACCCGTTTCGGGACTCCGCGCGCTTGCACGGCGCGAGGCTCTGGCTGAGGCGACCTCGTTCTCCTCAAGGATCGGGACACCGATCCGTCGCATCGAGGCGGAGCCTGAGCTTGTCGTGGTGACGGGTCACCAGCCGGAGTTCTACCATCCCGGCGTCTGGATCAAGGACTTCCTGCTCCAGCGTCTGTCCGATGAGACGGGTGCGGCGGCGATCGACCTCGTTGTCGACTCCGACGGCTTCGAGGTGCTCGAGGTGCACTCGCCGTGTCTGCGGCCAGAGGTTCGCGTCTGTCGTGCCTATCTCGCGGTCGGCGAGTCGGATGGCTGCTATGCGTGCGCCCCGGTCCCGTCCCCGAGCGACGTGGACCTCTTCTGCAAGGCCGGCGCGGAGCATCTCTCGACGCTCTCGGCTCCTGCGCTCGGTCATCACTTCGCGCGCTTCTGCGAAGGGCTGCGCGCCGCCCTGCCGGGGGCGAGGAACCTCGCCGAGCTCGTCACGTTCGCCCGCAGGCGCTTCGAGGCGTCGGCGGGGTCCGACTACCTCGAACTCCCCGTGACCGCGATGGCGCGGTCGGAGGCGTTCGCCACCTTCGCCGCTCATCTCGCGCTCGACGCGCGAGCGTTCGCGAGCGCGTACAACGCTGCGCTCGCCGACTATCGCGAGCGCAGCGGAACGCGGGGCGCCGCGCAGCCGTTCCCGGATCTGGCCGTCGATGGCGACCTTGTCGAGTTGCCGTTCTGGCTCCTCGGGGGCGGCCGTCGCACGCTGTGGGCCCGGACGGGCGCTCGGCCCGCGCTCGTCGTCGACGGCGTGACCGTTTGCGAACTCGGAGATCCCGCGGAGGCACCCGGGCGGCTGCTGGAGGCGGGTCTCGCTCTGGCGCCGAAGGCGCTCGCGCTGACGCTGTTCACGCGGCTGCTGGTGGCGGACCTGTTCATCCACGGGGTCGGCGGCGGACGCTACGACCAGGTCACTGACGACGTGTTCCGCCGCTACCTCGGTATCGAGCCCACGCCGTTCGTCGTCGCGTCGATGACGGTCTACCTGCCGCTCGGCGCGCGCGTCGTGACCGACGCAGAGGTGGAAGCGGCCACCATGGCGCTCAACCGGTTCCGCCACAATCCGGACCAGATGTTGGATGACGTCGAGTTCGACACGGCCGAGGACCACACGAACGCCGTCGCTCTGGCGTGGGAGAAGACGTCGCTCGTGCGCGCGATCGCCGCACCCGACGCCGACAAGAAGGTCGTCGGCGCCCGCATCCGCGAGGCCAACGCCCGGCTTGCCGCGCTGCTGGCCCCCTGGGAGAAGGAGCTGGAGTCCGATCTGGACGAGCTGCGCCGGATGCAGCAGGCGAGCGAGATCCTGACCGATCGCACCTACCCGTTCTGTTTCTGGAGCCCGGAGGAGATCGCCGACAAGGCACGATGAGCGAGACGGTGTCGCGCGGCCGCCATTCGCGGTGCTAGAATCCTGCAACGCCCCGGCTTCCACGCAAGGAGGCAGCGGGCCGCGATCACACATTGGAAAGGACGTTGTTCACATGGGAAAGCCCGTCGTTGACGTCGATCTCTGTACCGCATGCGGCATCTGCGTGGATGAGTGCCCGTCCAGCGCGCTCGACCTGGGCGATGTCGCTGTCCTGGCCCGTCCGGACGACTGCACCGAGTGCGGTACCTGCCAGGAGGTCTGTCCCAACGAGGCCATCAGCCTCTAGGGTCGTGGACGTTCCCGCGAGAGGAGAGCCGGCCCCCCGAAGGGGCCGGCTCTCTCGCGTTCCGAGTACGGTCACCGTGCGCGTGTCAGCCGCGCGGCCCCATGCGGTCGTCGACGTAGAGCTTCGGTTCCCTGCCCTGCAGCAGACCGATGAAGCGCTTGTGGTGCGCCGCGTACACCAGAAGGCCCATGAACAGCGCGAAGGGCCAGTCGGGTGATCGCAGGAGCAGCGCCGTCGCGGGCAGCGCGAACGCAGCCGCGACCTGACCGGCCATCATGTAGCGGGTCAGCGCGATCGTGAGCAGCCCGATGGCGACGACCGCGACGAAGTAGCGCCAGTCGTAGGCGAGCAAGGCGCCCCCGCCGGTCGCGAGGCCTTTGCCCGTGCGGGAGAAGCGCTTGTGGATCGCTGCCATCCAGATCGAGTAGTTGTGTCCGAGCACCGTGCCGAGGACCATCGCCGGCACGGTGAGCACTGCCAGCGTCAGACCTTCCCGGAGCGAGACGCCGAAGGGCACAACGACTGCGAGGCCGATGAGCGCCTTCACGATGGCGACCGGGATGAGGCCCTTGAAGCCGTCGCAGAACATCGCGACGACGAACCAGCCCCACGAGCCCGTCGTGCGCCGGACGTTCATCGACCCGATGTTGCCGGTCCCGTGAGCGGTGACGTCCTCGCCGTTGACCACACGGACGATGATGTAGGCGAACGGGATCGACCCGATCAGGTATCCCGCGACCAGGGATGCGGCCGGTGCGGCCAGTGCCGTGGGATCCATGTCTAGGCTCTCACCGGGACGACGCACGCGATCGCGCCGTGAAGCAGCGAGACGTCGTAGCGGCGCTCGAAGAGCACCTCGCCGTCGATCTGCGCGGGCAGCGGCACGGGGCTGTCGATGACTGCGGAAGTGTGGCGGGACATGTGCACCACCGGCATCTTGGTGTGCTTGCCGGCGATGACGAAGGGAAGTCGCCACAGGGCCTCGCCGAGGCCCAACGGGTCGATCATGCACACCTCGAAGATCCCGTCGGTGGCGTCCGCTCCCGGGGTGATCTTGAATCCGCCACCATAGGTCGGCCCGTTGGTGATCGCGACGATCAGCGTCTCGCAAGGGGCTGCGGGCGCTCCGTCGAACGCGATGTCGAGCCGGAACGCGCCCAGGTCGTTGAACAGCACGTGGAGCAGGGCCGTCAGATAGAGCCACAGCCCGCTGCGGCGTTTGGTGACCTTGTACTCGACGGCCTTGGCAGTGACCTTGGCGTCGAGACCCGCCGCGAAGGAGTTGTTGAAGAAGATCCCGTTGCACACGCCGACGTCGTAGCGGCGCAGCTCGCCGGTGGACAGGAGCGCGGCGGCGGCCGTGAGGTCGAACGGGACGCCGAGGGTGCGGCAGGTGTCGTTGCCCGACCCGGTGGGCAGCACCGCGAGGGCCGGGCGCCGTTCGGCGTCGATGAGCATGAGGCCGTTGAGCACCTCGTGGACAGTCCCGTCACCTCCCGAGGCGACCACCACGTCGTAGCCGGCCGCACCGGCCGCGATCTCGGTGGCGTGCCCTGGGGCGTTGGTCGTCGCCGTGTCGTGGGGCAGGTTGGCGAGCAGCGCCTCGACGACGGGGCCGAGCTGCTCGGCCTCACCGTGCCGGGCCTGTGGGTTCACGATGATGAGGTGCCGGGCCTGCGCCATCGTCTTTCACTCCCCTCGGGGGTCTTCGCCTGCGCATGAGCATAGCCCAAACGGTCGCCGCGGTAGCAGCCGCGACGGCCGCTGTGCTACCGTATGCCCCCGGTCACCTCATGCCCTGTTAGCCCAGCGGATAGAGCGTCTGCCTCCGGAGCAGAAGGTCGCAGGTTCGAGTCCTGCACAGGGCACCATCACCTACCACGACGAAGGCCCGGCGCATCTGCGCCGGGCCTTCGCTCTGCACGGGGCGCGAATGCGCCCGCTACTCCTTGTTCTCGAGCTGCTCCTTGTGCGTAGCCACGATCTTGGCCGACATCTCATTCGGCACCTCGGCGTACTCGCCGATCTCCAGAGTGTAGGTGCCGGTGCCGTGGGTCAGGGAGCGCAGGAGCAACGCGTACTGGACCACTTCGGCGTAGGGGACGGACGCCCTGATGACCTGCCTGCCTCCGACGCCCTCCATGCCGTTGACCCGTCCGCGGCGGGACGACATGTCGCCCATCACGTCGCCGGCGTACTTGTCGGGAACGGTGATGGTGAGATGGGCGATGGGCTCGAGCAGGACCAGATCGGCCTTCTCGGCGGCCGCACGGAAGCCGATGCGGGCCGCGGTCTTGAAGGCGAGCTCCGAGCTGTCGACCGCGTGGTATGAGCCGTCGTACACGGCGACCTTGACGTCGACCACCGGGTAGCCCGCCAGCACGCCCTGGATCATCGTGTCCTGGATGCCCTTGTCCACGTGAGGGATGTACTGCCGCGGGATGCGCCCGCCGACGATCTCGTCGAGGAACTCGTATCCCTTGCCCGGGTTAGGCTCGATGCGCAGCCAGGCGTCGCCGAACTGGCCCGACCCGCCCGTCTGCTTCTTGTGACGACCCTGGGCCTGCGCGACCTTGCGGACAGTCTCGCGGTAGGGGATGCGCAGGTCGAGGAGCTCGGTCTCGACGTTGAAGCGTGCACGCAGGCGCGCCATCACGACGTCCACCTGGCTGTCGCCCAGCGCGCTGAGCACGGTCTGGTGAGTCTCGGGGTCGCGCCGGACGCGCAGGGTGGGCTCCTCCTCGACGATCTTGTTGATGCCGGTGCCGAGCTTGTCCTCGTCCGCCTTGTTCTTCGCACGGATCGCGACGGCGAACAGCGGGTTCGGCAGCGGCATGCCGGCGAACTCGACGTCGCCCTTCGCGGACAGCGTGTCGTTGGTGATCACATCGCCGAGCTTCGGCAGCACGGCGATGTCGCCGGCGGGCACGGACTCGACGTCCTTCGTCTCCTTGCCGGTCATCTTGAGCACATGCCCGAGGCGTTCCTTCTTGTCCGTGCGCGAGTCGATGAGCTCGAGGTTGGGCGTGACCGCTCCGGAGACGACCTTCACGAACGACAGCCGGCCCTGGTAGGGATCGGAGAGCGTCTTGAAGACGAAGGCGGACGTGGCGCCCGACTCGGCGAAGGCCACCGAGCCGCCGTCGACCGTCGGCAGCGGGCCGTGCGCCGTGGGCTCGGGGAAGAAGGTCACGATCTCGTCCATGAGGTCCTCGACGCCCTGGAGCTTGAGTGCGGACCCGACGAAGACAGGCACGATGATGCTCTGTGCGATCGCGAGTCCGAGCAGCTTCTCGAGGTCGTCCTGGGAGAGCGTCTCGCCCTCTAGGAACTTCTCCATGAGCTCCTCGTCGGCCTCCGCCACCAGGTCGGTGAGCTTCTCGCGCGCGGCGTCGACCGCGCCCATGAACTCGGCCGGGATCTCGTCCATGTGCTCGCCGTCGGCCTCGTGGTGATAGGCCTTGAGGCGGATGATGTCGATGACGCCGTGGAAGTCGGCCTCGGCTCCCATCGGGATCTGGATCGCGCCGACGCGGTGACCGAAGTCGGTCTCGAGCTTGGCCATCACGGCGCCGAAGTCGGCGTGCTCCTTGTCCATGCGGTTGACGAACACCGCACGGGCGATGCCCATCTGTCCTGCGATCTCCCAGAGACGGTCCGTCTGGACCTGAGGTCCCGCGACCGCGTCGACGACGAAGATCGCCATCTCGGCGGCCTCCATGCCCGCGATCGCGTCGCCCATGAAGTCGGCGAAGCCGGGCGTGTCGATGACGTTGATCTTCACGCCCTTATGCATGACGGGCGCGAGCGACAGGTTGACGGTCATCTGGCGCTTGATCTCTTCAGGGTCGTAGTCGAGTGACGAGTGTCCGTCGTCGACGGTCCCGAGGCGCTTGGTCTCCCCGGCCATGAAGAGCATCGCCTCGGCGAGCGAAGTCTTCCCCGCGCCTCCATGGCCTACAAGGACGACGTTCCGGACCTTGTCGGTGCTCGGTGCTCCCATGAGTCATCGCCTCCACACGTCGGGTTGTGGCGTTACGCTCCGGGCCCTGTTCGGTGGTCCCTCTCCCGGAGTGACTTCCGCGCGCGTCGCCAAGCAACGGCGCGACGCGATACACACTAGCACCACCCTCGCGCGCGAGGGGAGTGGTTGAACGGGGGAGTGCGGCGCCCGCCGAACGCGCGCTCCGCCGCCCCGTCTGTGGCGGCCGCGGTGGTGGCCCTGCTACTATGTCGCTCGATGTCTCGTAGACCCCTCATCGCCGCGACTGTGGCGCTCCTGACGGCTCTCGGCCTACTGGCCGGGTGTGCCGCCGCGCCCTCGGACACGTCTTCGCAGGTACTGGGCTCCGCGGTGTCGACCCCTGCCGCCGCGGCGACCTCGACGCCCGCGGCGTCCGGGACCGAGGTGACGATCACGACCGGGAAGGGCGTCATCGTCGTTGCGCTGAACACCGACAAGGCCCCCGCCACGTCCGCCAACTTCCTCAAGCTCGTGAAGTCGGGTTTCTACGACGGCCTGCTCGTGCATCGGGTCGCACCCGGATTCGTCGTGCAAGCGGGCGATCCGCTCACGAAGGGCCTCAGCCGCGAGGCGCTCGTGGAAGCGCTCACGACCCGCAAGCCCCCCGTGGGCACCGGTGGCCCCGGCTGGACGATCCCGCTCGAGCAGACCGGGCTCCTGCACGACCGCGGTGTGATCGCCATGGCCCGGTCCGACGCTCCCGACTCCGCGGGGTCCCAGTTCTACATCACGCTCGACGCGGCCCATCATCTCGACGGAAGCTACGCCGTGTTCGGAGCTGTCACGCAGGGCATGGACGTGGTCGACGCCCTCGCGGTCGGGGACAAGATCGTGAAGATCGCAGTCACGAAGGACTAGAGGGAGCACCCGTGGAGGATCCGCACCGCACCGCCGGCGAGATCGCCTATGCCGCAGGCCAGTGGGACACGGCCGCAGTCGAGTTCCTGGCGTCGGTCCATGGAAGGCCCGTCGAGGGTTCCGGCTACGCTCTTCACCAGGCGGCCAACTCCCTTGTGAAGCTGGGTCGCCTGACCGACGCGGCCGCCGTCTACGAGCGTGCCGTCCTCGACGTCGGCTACGACCGTCGCGCTGCCGTGTTCGCCAACCTGGGTGCCGCCCACAGCGCGACCGGTGGGTACGAGAAGGCCGTGACCGCCTACACATCGGCGCTCGCCGATGACAGGTACGCGACGCCCTACAAGGCGCTCCAGGGCAGCGCGGGGGCGCTCTACGAATTGGGTCGCTACGACGAGGCGGCCCTGGCCTACCGCCAGGCCGCGTGGGCCGACGGCAACCCCGACCCCGGCAAGTCCTTCAACAACCTTGGCCTGGCCTTCATGGCGATGGGCCGGCCGGAGGAGGCGCTCGAGGCGTTCCGCGCGGCTATCGGCATCGAGGCCTATGCGGCCAAGGGAAAGGCGACCGCGAACCTTGCGCTCGCGTACTCCACCATGGGGTTCTACGAGGAGGCCGTGCGCGAGTTCGAGCGCAGCCGTGACGCCTTCGGACACGAACTCACCGGCGACACGCTGGCGGCGTACGAGGAGTCCCAGCGCAGGGTCGGACGCGAACGTCTCATGGCGACCGGGTCGTTCGAGATCGTGAAGCCCGAATTGGTCGAGGGGTGGGCCACCGGCGAGATGCCTCCCACGATGCCCGCGGTGGACGACGTGAATGCGCTTCCCGACGCCGACGGCCAGGCGACACAGGCCTTCTTCGACCGCTCCGAGGACGAGATGCGCGAGACGGACCGTGCCGAGCGCAAGGCTGCACGCAGCGCGAAGCTCACTCCTCGCGGCATCGCGGTCAGGGTCGGGATCGCGCTGCTCGTCATCCTCGCCGTCGCCGGTGTCTTCGGTGGCCTGTTGTACGCAGGATTCGGCTATCCCACCCAGGAGCAGACTGTCTCGTCGATGCTGGACGCCTATCGCTCGGGTGCCCCGTACGTCGAGTACTGGGTCGCGGTGCCGCAGACCAACGTCAAGCGCGAGATGGACCAGCTACCGGCGACATTCGCTTCCTACCGGATCTCCGGTGTCGATCGTTCGGCGACCAAGAGCACTGCGCGTGTCGTCGTGAAGTTCGACACGGGCGCCGAGCTCGCCTACGACGTCGTCATGACGCGTGAGGGCGTCGGATGGAAGGTCATGGGCGTCAAGAACGCCTGGGGTTCGACCCCCAACTGACTGAGCGCATCGTCCGCGGCCACCTACTCATGGCGGGGCATTGTCCTCGCTCGTAACATTCGTTACGATGCTCCGACCACGGAGCGTGTGTATACCGTCATTCCGACGCACGAAGGGGAACACGTGGACCAGCGCACCTACATCATGATCAAGCCGGACGCCGTCGCTCGAGGGCTCGTCGGGCGCATCCTCACCAGGTTCGAGGAGACCGGTCTGCACTTCGAGCGTCTCGAGTTCGGCAACGTGACGGCAGACCAGGCAGCGGCCAACTACCGCGAGCACGAGGGCAAGCCCTTCTACGCGGGGCTGATCGACTACATCACCAGCGGACCCGTCGTGAAGATGGTCCTCACCGGCCCCGATGCGGTCGTCGTGTGCCGCAAGCTCATGGGCGCCACCAACCCGCGCGACGCCGCACCCGGCACGATCCGCGGTGACTTCGGACTGATCATGGACGCTAATGTCGTCCACGGGTCCGACTCGCCCGAGAGCGCCGAGCGCGAGATCTCGGTCTTCTTCGGGGAGTAATCGCCGGCCGCCTCGTCGGGCCCTGGGAGGGACCCGACGAGCGGCGCCTTGTTCGCGTCGCCGGCAGCGGCGCTTTGGGGGGAAAGGGGTAGGCGTGTTCTTTCGAGTCATCCCGAAGAGCGTGATACCGGATCTTGTGAGGGGGCTTTCGGAGCAGTACGAGGTGGTCGGACCGGTCGCGAAGGGGGAGGCGTTCGTCTACGCGCCCATCGAGGACGCCGCGCGTCTGCGGCTCGACTACGACACCACGGTACTGCCCGCGAAGCGCTGGTTCTTCCCGGAGTCAGAGGAACTCATGCGGTTCCGCGTCGCCGACAACGCGGTCATGTCCGAGTCGCTCGACACCGCGCCTCGGGTGCTGTTCGGCCTCCATCCGTGCGATGTGAACTCGTTGCTGCTGATGGACAACGTGTTCCTCGGCGAGACCCCCGATCCGTACTACAAGGCGCGGCGTGACAACACGCTGATCGTCGGGGTGTCGTGCATGCCGAACGAGCATTGCTTCTGCGATGCCTGGGGAACCGGCGAGACCCACTGGGGCTTCGACATCTTCCTGACGGACATCGGGGACGACTACTACGCGTCGATCCGCTCGGTGATGGGTGCGGAACTGGTCGACCGCTACGTGCCCTGCCGCACGATCACCGACGAGGACACCGCCGCGTTCCAGCAGCGCGCCGCCGAGTTCAAGGCCGCGTTCACCAATTCGGTCGACACGTCCCAGCTCCCCGTGCTCCTGGACGCGAAGTTCGACTCGGAGATCTGGGACCGCTTCGGCGAGAAGTGCCTGGGGTGCGGAGCGTGTTCGATGGTGTGCCCGACCTGCTACTGCTTCGACGTGCACGACGAGCTCGAGGCGGACCAGTTGCACGGCACCCGGGTGCGCACGTGGGACTCGTGCCAGTTCAAGCAGTTCGCGGCGGTCGCGCACGGCCAGAACTTCCGCGATACCCGGGCGAGCCGCGTGAAGTACCGCTACTACCACAAGCAGTGGGGCTATCTCTCCAAGTTCGAGCGCGTCCTGTGCGTTGGCTGTGGCCGCTGCACGCGCGCCTGCAAGGCGCAGATCAACCCGCCGCGTGTCGTTCGCGCGCTCCAGACCGGGGTGGTGGACTAGATGCGGACGCTCACGCAGGGCAGTGCGGCCACGGTGAACCCCTACCGCCCCTCTCCGGCCCGCATCACCTCGATCATCGACCTCACGCCGCAGGAGAAGCTGTTCGAGCTCCGTCTCATCGACGACGCGGCGCGCGACGCCTTCGACTTCCAGTCGGGGCAGTTCGTCGAGCTCTCCATCTTCGGAGTTGGGGAGGCGCCGATCTCGATCTCGTCCGCGCCCAGCAAGCAGGGCTTCATCGAGCTGTGCATCCGCGATTCCGGTGACGTGACCGGTGCGATGCACAAGAAGCGCTGCGGCGACATCGTCGGACTGCGCGGCCCCTTCGGGCGCGGGTTCCCCTTCGCCGAGATGAAGGGACACGACATCCTGCTCGTCGCCGGCGGCCTTGGGATCGCGCCGCTCAAATCGCTTATCAACCACATCCACGACGACCGCCACGAGTTCGGGAAGGTCACCATCCTGTACGGGTCGCGGACTCCGTCCGAGATCCTGTTCTTCGAGCAGTTCGACATGTGGAAGCACCGGGAGGACTTCGACCTGATCCTGACGGTCGACCAGCCCGATGATGCGTGGACCGGCGAGGTGGGCCTGGTCACGAAGCTGTTCGACAAGATCGCGGTCGACCCGGCGAGCACCTATGGCGCCATCTGCGGTCCGCCGGTCATGTACAAGTACGTCATCGCCGAGATGCGCGAGAAGGCGATGAACGCCGACCGCATCTACGTCTCCTTCGAGCGCCGCATGAAGTGCGGGATCGGCAAGTGCGGGCACTGCGGTGTCGGCCACCAGTACGCGTGCATCGACGGCCCGGTCTTCAACTTCTGGGAAGCAATGAACCTTCAGGAGGCGATCTGACATGGCGCCGAGACTCGTCGTGCTGTCACTGGCCTCCGACTTCGGGTGCCAGGTCCAACTCACCAACATGACCGGAGAACTGCTCGACGTCCTCGGGCTCGTCGACCTGTCCTACTGGCAGCTCGCCACCAGCGGGCACATGCCCGCCGACTATGACGTCGCCATCATCGAGGGCGCTGTCACCACTGATGAGCACGTCGCGCTGCTCGCCAACGTCCGCCGCACCGCGGCCGTCGTCATCGCGATGGGCACGTGCGCCAACACCGGCGGCATCCCCGCGATCGCCGGCGGGCTCGGCTACGAGAGCCGTTACGCGGTCGTGTACGGCGATGGCGTCGCCGTCGCGCCCGGCCGGCGCGCTCCGCTCCCGGTCGACTTCTTCATCAAGGTCGACTACCACGTTCCGGGCTGCCCGATCGACACGGACGAGTTCTTGCGCGTGCTCTCGCACGTCCTGCTCGGGCTCTCCGACCGCGTCCCGGACATGACGATGTGCGCCTCGTGCAAGGTGAACGAGACCGTGTGCTTCTACGACCGCGGCGAGTTGTGTCTCGGCCTGATCACGCGCGCGGGCTGCGGCGCTCGCTGTACGAGCCTCGGTCGTGCATGCACGGGCTGCCGGGGGATCGCTCCCGATGCGAACCTGGTCTCCGCACGCGAGATCGCGGCGCGTTCGGGCGTTCGCACCGGTGACCTGGACAAGGCGCTTCGCGTCTACAACGCCCTGACGGAGGTGCACGCCTGATGGCGAGACTCACCATCGAGCACGTCGCACGGATCGAAGGTCACGGCAACATCACAGTCGACGTCGCCGACGGCGTCGTGCGCGACATCCGCATGGACGTCGTCGAACCCGCACGGTTCTTCGAGTCGATGGTCGTCGGGCGCAGGTTCGACGACGCGCCGCTGATCACCTCGCGTATCTGCGGCATCTGCTCGCCGAACCACGTGCTGACGTCCATCAAGGCGCTCGAGGCGGCTCTCGCCGTCGAGGTGTCCGACCGCACGCGGTTGCTGCGCAAGCTGCTCGTGTGCGGCTCCTACCTGCAGAACCACGCCACCCACCTGTACATCCTCGCTGCGCCCGACTACGTCGGCCTGCCCAACGTCTTTCCGCTGGCGGTCTCGCACCCCGAGATCGTCGAGCGGGCGCTTCGCCTCAAGAAGTTGGGCAACGATCTGACGACGCTGGTGGGCGGCCGCCCGGTCCACCCGGTCACCGCCGTGGTCGGCGGCTTCACCTCCGAGCCGGGCGCGGCCGCGCTGGCCCCCTACCGCGACCTGTTGCTCGGGGTCGCCGACGACGCGCTGGCGACCGTCGAGCTCTTCGCGAGCTTCCCGGTGCCCGACTTCGCGACCGCCGGCGAGATGCTGGCGCTCACCGCCGCCGACGACTATGCGATCTACGACGGCGAGACCGCCGCCCTTGGCGCCGGGTGGCGCAGGCCGTGTGGCGAGTACCGCGAGTTCATCGGCGAGAGCGTGGTCGGTCACAGCAACGCCAAGCACTCCACCGTGGGAGGCAAGCCCTTCCTGGTGGGTTCTGTGGCGCGCGCGAACATCAACGCGGGGAAGCTCAACGACGCCGGTCGTGCCGCACTGGCGAAGTCGGGTCTGGCTCTGCCAACGCGCAATCCCTTCCACATGAACGTGCTACAGGCCGTCGAGCTGGCCGACGCTTCGGCCCGGTGCGCCGGCTACATCGAGCGGCTGCTCGACATGGGCGGGTCGTCGTCACCCGAGCCGTTCAAGATCCGGGCGGGCGAGGGCGGCTCGGCGACCGAGGCTCCCCGCGGCACGCTCTACCACTCCTACGGAGTGGACGACGACGGCATCATCACCCGTGGGGACGTGGTCACGCCGACCGCGCAGAACCTCGCGAACATCGACGCGGACATGCGTGCCTTCGCGCCCACGATCGCGGATCGGCCCGAGGCGGAGTTCACCCTTCTCGTGGAGGAACTCGTGCGCTCGTACGATCCGTGCCTGAGTTGCGCGGTGCACTGATGATCGACACACGCATCAAGAATGTGTGTAGGGTGCAGGAAGGGCGCCGCCGGCGCCGTATGACGCTGCACGGGGACGTGGAGTGATCTGACGCGTCACACACCGGCGCTCCTCGCCAACGGCGGGGAGCGCCGGTGTGCACCACAGGTGCGGTGCCGACAAGAAGGGGGTGTCCATGGCTGGGGGCACGTTCCACGGCGGGATCCATCCGCCGGACCGAAAAGCCGCGACGAGCGGTGCGCCGATCGAGCGCGCGCCTCTGCCGCAGCGGCTGACCGTCCCGATGAGCCAGCACCTCGGTGCGCCGTGTGTGCCCCTGGTGGCCAAGGGCGATCGCGTTCTGCGCGGTCAGGTGCTCGGTGACGTCGACGCGATGATCTCCGCGCCGGTGCATGCACCGGCCGCGGGCGAAGTCGTCGGCGTCGTCACCGCGCTCACGCCGGGCGGCGTCCGCTCAGTGTGCGTCGTCATCGCCGTCGACCCCGACCAGGATCGCGATGCGTTCGTGCCCGTGGTTCCCGAGCATCCCGGCGCGGGTGCGTCTGCGCGTGCGGCCGGGCTCGTGGGCCTCGGCGGTGCGGCGTTCCCCGCGGCCGTGAAGCTGGCTCCCTCCAAGCACACCCCCATCGACACCGTCATCCTCAACGGCTGCGAATGCGAGCCGTATCTGACCTGCGACCATCGCGTGATGCTTGAGACGCCCCAGCGTGTGGTCGCGGGCGCCCGTCTCATCGCCGAGGCGGTCGGCGCGTCACGCACGGTCATCGCGGTGGAGGACAACAAGCCGGACGCGATCGAGACGCTTCGCAGCGTCGCCGGCGGCGGTGTCGAGGTTCTGGCCGTACGGACCCGCTACCCGCAGGGGGCGGAGAAGCAGCTGATCTTCGCGGTCACCGGCCGGTCCGTTCCGGGAGGCAAGCTGCCCGCGACGGTGGGATGCCTCGTCCACAACGTGCAGACCGCGGCGGCGCTCGCCGACGCGGTGGAGATGGGGCTGCCGCTCATCGAGCGGGTCGTCACCGTCTCCGGAGCCGTCGCCCGCCCCGGCAACTTCCGTGTCGCGATCGGCACTCCCGTTACCGAGCTCCTCGCGCTCGCGGGCGGGCTCACTCCCGCGGCCGCGCGTGTGATCGCGGGCGGTCCCATGACCGCCCAGCCGCTCGGAGACCTCGACGTCCCCGTCGTGAAGGGTATGTCGGGCGTGGTGGCCCTGACCGCGGCTGAGGCTGCTCCGATCGTGGACGCCGACCAGCCCTGTATCCGGTGCGGGCGCTGCGTCGACGCGTGCCCGATGCTCCTGCACCCCTACGCGATCGCCAACTATGCGGACCGCCGTCTCTGGGACGGATGCGAGCGCTTCTTCGCCCTCGACTGCATCGAGTGCGGATGCTGCTCGTACGTCTGTCCCACCAACCGGCCGCTGCTCCAGCTACTTCGAGTCGGCAAGGGCGCCCTTATGACGAAGGGGGTGCGCCGATGAGCGACGCGACTCCCGCGCCCGTGAAGATCGCTCCCGCTGACATGCCGCCCATCGCCGGCAGCCGACAGGTCGTGGCCGGACCGCACATATCCGGCGCCGTATCGAGCCGGCGGATCATGCTCCTGGTGGTCGGCGCCCTGGCCCCGGCCGCTTTGTGGTCGATCGTATGCTTGGGGATGGCCGCGGTGATCGTTTACCTCGCGTGCATCCTTTCGTCGGTCGGCACCGAGTTCGCTTGGAACGCCCTCGCCCGTCGCCCCCACACGTTCACGGATGGCAGCGCTCTGCTCACGGGGATCCTGCTTGCGATGTGTATGCCGCCGATGACGCCCTGGTGGATCTGCATGGTCGGAGGCGCCGTCGCCATCTCGCTCGGCAAGATGATGTTCGGCGGGCTGGGATTCAACCTGTTCAACCCGGCGCTGGTCGGCCGTGCGGTCGCGCTTCTGAGTTGGCTCGGTGTCATGGGTGAGCTCAAGCCCTACGCCGGCGGCTGGCTCGTCGCGGTCCCCGATATCGCGGCGGTCGGAAAGTTCGACGCCATCAGCGGCGCGACCCGGTTGGCCGTGGCCGCCGCGGACCGCGCGGCGGGCGGCGCCTACGGGTTCGACCTCGCCGCTCAGTACTCCGCGCTGCTGTTCAAGAACATGGCCGGTTCGGTCGGGGAGGTCTCGGCTGCATTGCTCATCGCGGGCGGACTGTTCCTGATCGTCATCAAGGTCGTCGACTGGCGCATCCCGCTCGGATACATCGGCACGGTGGCCGCGCTCTCGTGGGCCGTCGGGTCCGACCCGATCTTCAACGTGCTGGCGGGGGGTGTCGTCCTCGGGGCGTTCTTCATGGCCACCGACTACGTGACGTCCCCCATCACGAAGAAGGGCCGCCTGGTGTTCGGCATCGGGTGCGGGCTCTTCAACGCGGTCACGCGCTTCTACGGTCCGATGCCCGAGACCACCACGTTCGCGATCCTGTTCATGAACGGGCTCGCGCCGATCATCGACCGGATGTTCATGCCCCGTCCGTTCGGCTGGGTCAAGCCCGCGAAGGAGGCGAAGGCCGATGCGTGACAACATCTACGTCCGACTCGGTCTGCCGGTGCTCCTTGTGTGCATCGTTTCCGCCGCCGGGCTCGCGATGACCTACTCGTTCACCAGGGGGCCGATCGAGGCGCAGGCGCGCGAGGCCGAGCAGAAGTCGCTCACAGCGTGCCTGCCGCAGGCGAAGACGTTCGAGAAGGTGACTGACGCTCACCTGCTCGCCAAGGCGAGTGCGGTCTCCGGCGACGTGACCGTCGACGGGCTGTTCCGGGCGCTGGATGGCACCGGCGCCACCGTAGGGGCGGGCCTCCTGGTCGGCTCGCGCGGCTACGGCGGACCCATCCGCATGGCCGTGGGAGTGGATAGGAACGGGAAAGTCGTCGGTGTCACGATCGTCTCGATGAACGAGACTCCCGGACTGGGTTCGAAGGTAGTCGACGACAAGACGTTCCTGCCCCGGTTCAAGGGGATGGGCAGCGCCGAGGAGGCGCGCAAGGTCGACACCATCACGGGCGCGACGAAGTCGTCGCGCGGTGTGCGGAAGGGCGTGGAGGCGGCGCTGGCCGTGTTCGCTGCCATCGGCGGAGTGGAGGGGGTGAGCGCCAAGTGAAGCAGTTCGTGGATGTCCTGAAGAACGGGCTGTCGCTCGAGAACCCGCTCACCGTGCTGATGATCGGGCTGTGCTCGACGCTCGCCGTCTCGGCCAAGTTCGAGGGCTCGCTGTTCATGGGGATCGCGGTCATCTTCGTGCTCGTGATGAGCAACGTGCTCATCTCTGCGGTGCGGAAGTTCACCCCGGACGAGGTCCGCATCCCGATCTTCATCGTGATCATCGCGGCGTTCGTCACGATCGTCGACCTGGTGCTCAAGGGCTACTTCCCGAGCGTCTACTCGTTCCTCGGGGTGTGGATCCCGCTCATCGTCGTCAACTGCATCGTCCTGGGCCGCGCGGAGGCGTTCGCCTACCACAACGGGGTGATGCTCTCGATCGCGGACGGCATCGGGATGGGCGTGGGCTACACGATCATCATCGCGGGCCTCGGCGCGTTCCGGGAGCTGTTCGGAAGCGGGAGCCTGATGTTCCTGGGCAACACGCTGGTCAGCTTCGGTCCGGCGTACCGCGGCCCGAACATCCTCCTGCTGTTCCCTGGCGCGTTCCTCCTCTTCGGCTTCATCGTGGCCGGCTCCCGCGCGCTCAACCGACGTCTGACCGCGCGGAAGGAGGCGATGTAGATGCACGTCGTGACGCAACTCATGCTGCTGCTCGTGGGCGCCGCGCTCGTGAACAACATCCTGCTCACGCGATTCATCGCGCTATGCAGCTTCTTCGGCATCTCCGACAACATGCCCACCGCCATCGGCATGTCGCTGGCGGTCATCTTCGTCATGATGCTGGCCTCGACCGCCACATGGATCGCCTACTACGGCATGCTGGTCCCGCTGGGGGTGGGGGAGTTCCTCTACATCCCCGCGTTCATCCTCGTGATCGCCGCACTCGTTCAGTTCGTCGAGATGTACCTGCGCAAGTACTCGCCCGCGCTCTACCGGGCGATGGGCATCTACCTGCCGCTGATCACCACGAACTGCGCGGTGCTCGCGGCCGCCACCGAGGCCGTCAAGCCGGGCTTCTTCAAGATGAACATGGCGTACGGATTCACGCTCGGTGAGAACCTGATCTATACGCTGGGCGTGGCCCTGGGCTACGGCTTTGCGCTGCTCTGCTTCACCGCGCTTCGGGAGCGTCTGGACATCGCTCCGGTCCCGAACGTCTTGAAGGGCACTCCGATGGCGTTCATCGCGGCGGCGCTGCTCTCGATCGGATACATCGGACTCGGCTCGCTCTTCGGGCTGTAGGGGAGGCGACGTGGACCTGACACTCATCCTGAAAGCGGTCGCGGCCCTCTCGGTGCTCGGCGTAATCTCGGTGGCGCTGCTGGCCACCGCCGCTCAGAAGTTCGCCATCGAGGTGGACCCCAACATCGAGGCCATCCTGGACGCGCTTCCGGGTGCGAACTGCGGTGCATGCGGCAACCCGTCGTGCTTCGCAGCCGCGGAGGCGATCGCGGCCGGCCGTGCGCCGGCGACGACGTGCGTGGCCGGCGGCAAGTCGACCGCCGAGGCCATCGCCGCGCTCCTGGGCGAGACCTGCGAGTTCATCCCCGTGGTTACCGTGCGGCACTGCGGTGGCGGCACGAACGCCCGGCGTGCGTACGAGTACGCCGGACTGCAGAGCTGCTCGGCGGTCGCCAAGCTCGCCGGAGGCGGGATCGCCTGCTCCGCCGGTTGTCTCGGCCTCGGGGACTGCGTGACCGCCTGCCCGTTCGACGCGATGTCGCTCGACGAGCGCGGACTCCCGGTCATCGATCTCGTGAAGTGCACGGGATGCGGCATCTGCGTGAAGGAGTGCCCCCGCGGTTCCGGTGGTGTGCTCGCTCTCGTGGACGACCAGGCGGCGGTCGCCGTGCGCTGTGCTTCGCGCGAGTCCGTCAAAGACCGTCGGGGCGCGTGTTCGATGTGCTGTATCGCGTGCCGCAAGTGCGAGAAGGCGTGCCCGACCGGCGCGATGCGCATGGTCGACGGCCTTGCCGTTCTCGATCCCAAGCTGTGTATCTCATGCTTCGCCTGCGTGGAGGCGTGCCCGCAGGACTGCATCGACGTCTCGGGCCGGGCCGCGTCGGCTCCCGTCGCAGCACTGGACGGTCTCGCCGGCTCGTACGCCGGTTTCGCCGTCGATGAGGCCGCCGTCGCTGCGGCGGTGGCTCGGCGCGTCGTCGACACTCCTCCGGCGGAGCCCGCGGAGGCCGGCGCGTGACACGCGGCGACCGCATCGTCGTCGCCGTCGTGGCCGTCTTGGCGATCGCCGCGTGGCCGCTCGCGGGCATGGCGGCCGGACGGGACGCCGCCGTCGCCGTCATCGTCGGGCCTGGCGCGACGTACCGTGTGCCGCTCGATGCCGCTCGGCGCCTGGACGTCGTCGGGTTGCATGGAACGGTGACCGTCGT
>Ga0209748_1000384_pt1 | contig 23992 bp, 18 predicted proteins | sample BarGraIncu00421A_FD_185490 | JGI IMG/M metagenome (GOLD analysis project Ga0209748, IMG submission 185490) | Arctic peat soil microbial communities from Barrow, Alaska - Barrow Graham LP Incubations 004-21A (SPAdes) (version 2) | ecosystem: Environmental > Terrestrial > Soil > Wetlands > Peat... | reverse complement strand
TCCACGTCCGCATCCCAGCCCATCTGGAGCGGGATGAGCCCGGCATTCAGCGTCGCTGTCGCGTCGTCGTCGTCATCGCCGATGTAGACGGCGTCGCGGGCTTCCCTGTGCAGCAGCTCCAGCGCGCGCTCGAGTGGCTGCGGATCGGGCTTGTGTCGTTCCGTGTCGTGGTAGGCGACCACGACCGGGAGGGGGAGCCCATGCGCGCGGAGGAGCCGCTCCGCGTACACCCGATGGGCGGACGTCACCACTCCGACGGTCGCCTCTTGCTCGAGCCAGCGGACAAACTCGTGCGTGCCCGGCGGAAGCGTCGTACGGTCGAACGCCGCGTAGACGGCATCCCACGGCGCTTCCTTGCGTCGCGCGTGGAGGCGAAGGGGCGCGATCTCGTGGGTGAGGACGAGCGTCTCGTCGAGATCGAGCAAGACGATCGGGCGACCCATGCTCCGCTCCGGCTGCTGACGTGGCCCCCGACGCCCACTCTAGTCGGACCGCTTCGGAGGGGCAGGGGGGCGTTGGTCCTGCGCGTGCAGTACTGACCGTGACGCCCTCGAGTCGACGATCGAACGGCCGCCCGTACGGCGGGCCGGTCCGTCATGATGTATCTCGACCGTGACGCAGGTGATGACCGAGACCGTGCGAGACACTCCTTGGCCAACGACTCAAAGGCATCCGCGTCCGCCGAGATGCTGTCGTGGGCGCGCGGGTCGTCTGCCGTGAATCGTCTCGACGACGCCACACTTCTCGTGGCCCTTGGGCGATTGCCCGGTGTCGGTACCCGAACTGTGGCCAATGTCGCACGCTCATTCCCGGTGCTCGCCGCCGTCCACGAAGAGGACGAGGCCGGCCTCGTCGCGAAGGTCGGTAAGCGTGCTGCGACCCCACTCCGCGAAGGTCTCGCCACGCGATGGGCGCCCGCGTTGGCTGAGGCGGAGCGGGTCATCGAGCGTCACATGACGGCCGGGATCACGCCGCTGCCGATCACGGACGACGCCTATCCGCCCTTGCTGCGCTTGATTGGCGACCCTCCGCCCGTGCTCTACGTCCGCGGCGACCTCAGTGTCGTGGCGAACCCGAAGACCGTCGCCGTCGTAGGAACCCGGGATCCGACCCCACGCGGCATGGGGGTGGCGCGCAAGATCGCGACGCGGTTCGCGCATGGTGGATACGTGGTGGTGAGCGGGCTGGCGACGGGTATCGATACGGCCGGGCACGAGGGGGCCCTCGAGGTTGGTCCGACCGTCGCCGTCCTCGGCACGGCGCTCGACAAGATCTATCCGGCCGAGAACCGTGGCCTCGCCGAGCGGATCGAGGGCCAGGGTGCTCTCATCACCGAGTACCCGCTGGGGGATGCCGGACGGGCGACCAACTTCGTGGCACGCGACCGCATACAGGCTGGCATGTCTCTTGCCGTGATCCCGGTTCAGACCGGACTGGTTGGCGGTACCCAGCACACAATCCGGTTCGCCACCGAGGCGCGGCGCCTATTGCTCTGTCCGCGCCCCCTGGAGGACGAGGCTGGCGCTCCGTCCTACGAGGGGATCTGGGACCTCGTCAGGGGCGGCCGGGCACGCGAATTCGCCGGCGATGACTACGGGGATCTATTCGAGGCGTTGCGCCAGAAACGCCTCGAACTCGAGATGCTCGCCTGGAGGCAGACGTCGTTGGGCTCGCATGGGCACAGGGACCGTCGCTCGAGCCGAAAGGGCAAGGACGGGCCGCCCGAGGGCCAGCTCACGTTCGGGAGCAACGAGGTCGTGGCGGCGGCAAACGCCGGGTTCTTCCGGCTTGGTGCGCTCGAGGGAGATCCCGGCCCTGTCGACATGGCCGAACTGCTCGACGCGTTGGAGTCGGTTCTTGACGCTGAGGCACCCAGCCTGGACGAGGCCGGCTTCGGTGGCGTCGTGCGGGCGCTCCGGGCGCGGCGTTTTCCCGAACGAGGCTGACCAAGACATCCACCCCGAACGCCCAGATTGAGGATGCCATCGAGGCGGTCCTGCTCAATGGCCTTGACGCACCCAGGTCATCAAGGCGGTCACCGTCGAGCCGGGCGCGAGGGGTCCCCGGACATCGAGCGATCGTTGCCGCCCGGGTCATCGGGGTGAGCACGAGAATCGCCGCTCGCGCAGCGTGAGACCGTCTCCATTGCGATTCCTTCCTGCAGCGTCATCCGCCGCACGAAAGGCGCAAAACCGCATGACCTACTACGGCCAGCGGCCGGATCGTGGTCGATGCGGTGCAAGGTAGGCGACCAGGGACGCCGCGCCACGATCACCCGCGGTCGCGCCGGACGTCCCCTCTGACCATCGGATCACCGGGATATCGCGCGAGGATGCGTCGCAGTTCCCCCTCGGTCGGCGGCCGCCCGTTGGCCCTCGACCACTCCTCCGCAGCACCCTCGAGGAAGGCGCGCCGGGCCTTCTCGTTGATCTCGACGGAGCGGCAGGGGCGAGCGGCGTCGTCAGGCACGGCGTGATCCTACCGGCAGAACGGTCCCGATCGCCCGGTGCGCGTCCCATCCTCCGAAGAGCGCGACCCGCGGCGCCAACTTCTGGCAGTTGAGCCGCCGCCTTCGGTTCTGCCCTCCGCCGACCCCGGCCTCGGCGTGGGCCGCGAGCCCTTGCGCCAACCCAGGGCCAGCCTGTCACGGGGACGGTCGGCGTGTCGGCGCGGGGCCCGAGTCCCCGTGCGATGAGATGGCAGGAGGTCGAGCGCGCGCCCGCTGCTCGTCGCGTTCCGACTCTGCTGTTGACAACGGTCGACGGCAGAGCAGGCAATCCGGGCGCACCCTTGCTCGGTGACGTCGAGCGTCAAGCACCATTCGGGCGCTACCAAGCCCCAGCCTGATCCGCCTCGCACCGACCATCACGATATTCACTCATATCGTGACGGCCGCCGGCCCCAGAATCGAGACGATGAACGACCCCCACGTCAGCGCGCTGCTCTACCGCTTCCGGTCGCTCGAGCCGATGGACCGGTTCGGGGCGGCCGCGCCGCTTGGCACCGGGCTCGACCGCTTCAGTGTCCGCCTCGATGGGGAGACGCTCCGGGCGGAGCCGCTCGACCACCACGCGACCGGGGAGGAGGCCCGGGCAGCCCTCGAGCCGAGGCTCCGCGACTGGGAGGTGGCGGCCCGGCTCTCCGTCCCGACCCACGCGATCCGCTTCGACTACCTCGACGCCGAGGTCGTCGACCGGAGCCCGACGCCGGGCGGGACGGTGGTGCGACCGGCAGCGGCTCGTCTCTGGATCGCTACTGCCGACGCGTCCGTCGCCGTCGACAACGCCCGCTTCCCGGAGCCCGACCCGGACTTCCGGACGAACTCCCTGGTCGAGCCGATCCTCGACCGGCTCGTGCGGTCCCGGCGGGACCCGACGCGGCTCGCGTACGACGCCTACTGGGTCCACGTGGCGGTGTGTCGTGCGTTCGGCGGCGAGGCTGGGGCGGCGAAGGCCCTCGGCGTCTCGGCGAACGTGCTGAAGCAGCTCAAGCAGATCGCGAACAAGCACGACCCGGACATCTCGCGCAAGCCGGCCGGGCCCGTCGCCCCGATCAGCCCGGAGGAGCGGGCATGGGTGCTCGAGGTCATGCGGGTGCTCGCGGACCGTGCGGGGCGCACGCACAGCCCGGCCCCGCCGCCGCCGTTGACGCTCGCCGACCTCCCTCCCCTGCCGTAGCCGTCGGTCAGCGGCGACGGAGATCCCGGGCGGCAGATCCTGGCTTGGCCCTCGTCGCTGAGTGGGTGGCCGCGCCCCGGTCGCGCCGCCGTCGGCGCGCCCTGGCGCTCAGATAGGCGAGGCGGGCGAAGTGCGCCTTCCGGGCCGTCTCGGCGCGGCGGGCCCGCTCGGCCGGGTCGGGGATCCCCTCAGGGTCGACATCGCCCTCGAACTTCGACCAGAACACCTCTCGGGCGGGCCGCGTGAGCTCGTTGCCGTCGTATCGCGAGTGCATGGTGTAGGCACCGATCCGGCCGAGCATCGACCGCTCCGATGCCGTCAGCTTCGACATCGTCAGAACCTCCTGTGTTGGCAGCGCCAGCCTCGACGGCGCGGCCCGTCCCGTCCCGCCCAACCCTTATCGCGGGAACCTCGGCTCCGACGATGCGATATCCGCTGGGGCTGAAGCGCGGATCGACGGCACGATCACGTAGCCGTCCTGCCACGCTCCCTCGCCGGTCACGATCCAGTTTCGGTCGGGCGTCCGACCCCAGAGCTGCGCGACATAGGCGCAGAACCGAGCATCGGTGATGTCCTCGACCGCCTTCCAGCCACGGACGGTCCTCGCCTGGAGCGTGAGCTCGCTGATGCGATCCACCGTGCTGACCCGGAGGGGCGGATCGGCAGAGGTCAGGCCGCGCAGCAGGTCATGGAGGGACGCGAGTGCGGCGATCCGAGCTGCGCGTGGGCCCTTCTTGTAGGCTACGCGGTCGCGCAGCCCGAAGAGCTCGATCCACGTCGGCGCGGGGAAGACTTCGATGGCCCGGTGCGCGGAGACGTGGTCGGTCGGGTCGACGACGAATGGTCCAGCCGCGTCGGCGAGGGCTGCCGCAGGTGATCGGGACCGGCCCCGCATGGTGCGCGACCCCGCGCCCCCGGGAAACGGCCCGGCGTGATATCGGCCGTACCGGCGGTGGAGCTCGCGTTCGACCGGCCGGAGGGCCGGCGAGTCCGGCGGCACGACGAGTGGTCCGTCGAGAGCGAGGACGCTGCGAGACCCGCGCCAAGCGCGAATCCAGCCGACGAGGGCGGAGGCCGGAAGCTGGTCCTCGTCGAGGATCGTGCCGTCGGCGTCGAGGACGCACGCACCCGACCAGCCGGTTTCGGTCCAGGCGAGATCGACTCCGAAGTATCGCGAGCCCCGGTCTCGGCCCTCGGCATCGAGTCGCAGCGAAGACGCTTCCATCGCCTGGTGCGGCGTCGGACCCTAGTCGGCGGGTGCGAGCGGTTCCGGCGGCCGCGGGTTGGCGTCGTAGACCTCGAGTAGATCGTCCCAGAGCTGCTCCCAGTTGCGTTCGTTCCAACTGTACGTGCGCTGGAAAAGCGGTACGCGGTACTGGATCTTCCCGTCCAGCAAGCCTTCGTGGCAGCCACCGATGGGACGGTCCCGGGGCCGATCTCGTGGACCTCCACCGCGCCGTCTGCAACGGCCTGCTCGAAGAGGAGGTACGGCGGCGGCACGGCCGAGGCGCCCTGCGTGGTGGCCGCAGGCTCGAACGCGATGAGCACGAGCCCGTCGCGCTCCATCGTGACCTGGGGGCGGAGGCCCGTGAGTGTGCGGTGCAGCACTTCGCGAGCGGCTTGCACCTGGGCCGGTGTGGGGAGAGAGCGAGTGCGTGGGGCGTCGTCTATGAACGAGATGCTGACAAGAGTTCGTGCCAGCTTGACTGACACCACTCTCGATCCCTCCGACTAGTCCCGCCGACCAGACCTCCAACCGCGTGAGGCAACGCGGGCCGAGCCCTTGACGCCTGAACTGCCCGTGGTTGACCAACCAGTCGTCCATTGCTATCTCGTCAGGGCGCCGTCCGACGATGCAGCGATGCGCCTCGCCAGCACGAGGTCCTCGACCAGAAGCGGTCGTTCACGTCGCACACGCCGGACTCGTGCCGGGTGAAAGGTCGGGACCACCGGGCCCCAGTTGCTCACGACAGGTCTACCGCGGACTTCAGACATTCGGAAGCCTCGCTGCCCGGTCACCGCCCGGAAGGCTGTCGCGCCGAGGGTGACGATTACAGAGCGTGGGAATGCCTCTATGTCCCTGACGAGTCGTCCGCGACAAGCGTCGATGGCCCCGACCCATGGATTCACGGGTTGCGGCAGGCAGGCGACCGCATTGGTGATGAACAGGTCGGCCTCGAAGAGTCCGGCTTCGGCAAGCGCCTCCCACAACACATGGCCTGCCGGCCCTACTAACGGACGGCCTGCCTCGATCTCCTTCTTTCCGGGCGCCTCACCGACGAGGACGATCCGGCTGGCGGGATGGCCCCGATGGCCAATGGCCAGGCCAGCGTATGGACAGCCCGGGCATGGAGCGATGGTCGACATGCCGCCAGCGTAGCGCCATGCGATCGTCACAATCTCCGGCGCCGTCCCACGCGGCGCGGACGCTCACACCCGAGCTTCGGTTCCAGCGCGGATGCTCCGGAGGCGGGCCGGTCCGCGCCGAGTTACCGACCGTCGATCACAGGCCGACACCCGGGACCTTTACGTTCTCTAAACCGCCGGCACCAATCAAGGCGTCAAACGTCGCGAAATGACCCCTGTCGAAGACGACTTGGTTGACCCGTGCGTAGCGCCAGTCCAACCCGGTGGCGTCCGCGATCCGCTCACACCATTCGAAGATGGCGTCGTCCTTCGCAGACGTGCCTTCCCACACGCGGCCCTTCGTCTCGATGATCCAGTTCACCTCTCGGTCCGTGGCGTCCTGCACGACGACCCAATCGGGATGGTAGAAGCCGATCGCACCGCTCGGCTTCAGGTAGTCAACACGGAACTGCGTGCCGGACTCGCCCTGCTCGGTGGTGCCAAGCGCGGCGAAGCGAAGCACATCGGTAGCCTTCTTATCGAGGAACTCGGCGAAGCGGCGCTCGAAGTCGTTGTAGGTCGCGACGTAGTTGAACACGGTCTTCTTCGCGACCAGCGACGGCAGGTTTCGTCGCCAGGTGAACCGCGTCGTCTCGGACAGCTTGAAGTCAGCCCGCTCGAACTCGATCGCACGGCGATCGACTGTCAACTCCGCGATCTTGCGAGCGAGGTACTTGGCAACGCCCTCCTGGATCTCGAGTCGCGAGAGGTGCGAACGAATGGTGTCGCTCTCCAGGTCGACCTTGCGGCCGAAGCAGCGCGTCGCGACATACTCGCGGACGGCTGGGTACAACTCGGCGAAGCGATTCGGGAGCTTGGCCTGGTTGATTACCTTGTTGGTGATGGACGCGAGCAGCTCCTGGGGCGGCGGCGGCTCCGTCGCGCCGATCTCGGCGTGATGGACTTCCGTTTCCGTCGTAACGAACTCGAGCTTCAGCTTGACGCGATACACCCCTGCGAGCTCCTCCTGCTCGAACACGGGTTTGAGCGCCGCGACGTCGAGATCCGTGAGTTTGCGGATGTCGTGGATGAGACGCGGCTTCGTGATCGGGACCGCGATGTCGTACGCGAGGCGCTCGTGCAGCGGCTCGATGATGATCGGCTTGGGAGGATCGGCCTTGGCGGTCGCGACACCGACGCCCTCGGCTTCGAGCTGCGTCCGCAAGACGTTGAGCAGGTTTCGCGTGCCGAGCACCTCAAGCGTTTGTGTCCGGTCCGGGCTCACGTGCGGCATCAGTCGCAGACCGCGGCCGACGACCTGCTCAGGCAGGATCTCGGCCTTGGCGGTGAACGGCCGCAGGCCGAGCACGACCGTCACGTTCTTCACGTCCCAGCCCTCGCGCAGCATCATCACGCTGACGATGGCCTTGGTCTGGTTCTCGGGCTTGTCGATGTCGCGGGCGGCGGTTCGAGCCTTCTCGAGGTCACCCGGGCTGACCTCACCCTTTGAGTCCGTATGGATGACGAGCACCTCGGACTCCTTGAAACCGAACTCCTTGGTCTTCCAGAGGTAGTCGCCGAGCGCGTCGGCGTAGACGTTCTTCTCCGCGGTGACGAAGAGCACGGGTTTCGTGCCGAGCTGCTTGTAGACGCTCCAGTGATCCTTCCAGCGTTGCACCGCTGCACGGAGCCAGTAGCCGTACTTCTCGGCGACGTTGTCCTTGGTCACATGCTCCGGGTCCTGCGCGGGCTGCTTTGGATCGTCCTCCTTGGTGACGATGATCGGCGCCTTGACGATGCGGTCTTCGACCGCCTGGGCGAGCGGGTAGTCGCAGACGGTCCACGGGAAGTACATCCCGTACTGGTCCTTTGGTGTGGCGGAAAAGTCGAGCCAGAGGCCGAGGCCCTTTGGCAAGGCTCGGTGGATGGCCAACAGCGATTGGCTCCAGGCGAGGTCCACGTCGTGGACATGGTGCGCCTCGTCGTTGAGGACCACGAGGTCCTTGAGCGCCTTGACGCGCTCAAGCAGGGAGCGCTGGCTGGCCGCCAGGTCCTTGACCGCTTTCCTGCCGAGCAGTGCGTCCACCGCGTTCTGCGGTGTCCACTCCTTGTCCCGCGACTCGTAGAGCTGGTGGACGTTGGTGAGGAAGAGGTTGCCCGAGGCGTCTGGCTCAGTAGCGTCACCGCGCAGGATCACTTTCGGCTCGAACGGCCGCCATTCCGGGGGAACGAGCGGGAGCTGCCTGAAGATGTTGTTGCTGGCGAAGTCCTTCTCCAGCCGCTGATAGACGATGACGTTCGGCGCAACGATCAGGAAGTTGGTCGAGAGTTCCGACCTGGCCACGCGCTTCTTGTGGAAGTGCGACCAGACCACCGCCATCGCGATCACCCAGGTCTTGCCCGAACCGGTGGCCATCTTGAACGCGAGGCGTTGGAGATCCTCCGGCGGCAGGTCCTGGACACCCTCGCCGTCCATCTCCGGGACGTAGCGGCGGATCTGCCGTCGGCCGTCCATCGTGGTCTGGAAGACGATGTTGTCGGAGAAGAGATCCTTCTTGAAGATGGTGGCGTGGGACTGGATCAGCTTCTGCGCGTCGCGGTCGCCAGCGATCTCGACGAGCCAGACCAGCGTCTCGATCGCTTCGCGCTGGCAGAAGTAGTACCGGAACGGGACCGGGAAGTCCGCCACCTGGTGGTCTTCGTCGAACCAGTATTCAAACAGCCGCCGCGTCACGTCCGACGCGCCAGGGTAGCCCTGCTCCCGCCAAGCGTCCACCGCCGCCCGGATGTTCGGCACCAGCAGCAGGCGGCTCGGGCGTCGGCCTGAGGTGTCCTCCCGCCAGCCCGTCGCGGCGGCCTCGTCCTTCACCAGGAACGAGGTCGGCTTCTCCCACGGTAGGCGACCCGGGATCTCGGGCAGGTCCTTGTCATAGGCGATGAGCGCCCCGGCCACGGCTACTTCACCTCCGCGCCGAAGGCTTGCGAAGTGTCGTTGCCGAAGATGTCGATCACCTTGACGAGAATGCGGTACGTACCTGCCTTCTCATACGTATGCGCGTCGGATGTGAGCGGGAGCTTTCGCTCCTTGCGGGTGCGGTAGGCGACCCAGCCCTGCATGAAGGTGTCGTCCCGGAAATCCCAGTCCACCGCCCAGTAGTCAATGAAGTCCGACCACTTCGTCACCTTGCTGCGTACCTCGTCGGGGATCAGCTCAGTGTTGGGGATAACGAAGTCCTTGAGTGCTACCTGCGCTGTGAGCTTCTCTGGCAGCGTGATGTCGGCCTCCAAGTAGGCCAGCTCGAAGAAGCGCACGTCGCCCTTGGCCGCGGCTTGCTGTTCCATGACCTCACGCGGGATGATGAAGAGCAGGAGCTTCACGCCCTTCTTCTTGGCGGCCTCGACCATCAGGTCGTAGAGCCCCATCTCCCACTCCCAGCCCAGGACATGCAACTCACCCTGCTTGAGCTTGGCGCACTCGTCCACCGCGGCGTCGATCTCGGAGATCGTCACCGGAGCGTCCACAGCGCCGATGTGTATGAGCGCCTTGCCCTTCTTGCCGTGCAAGTGCGTCAAGCCGACGACCGGTTGGGCGCCGTAGAGCCTGAGGATGAAGGCCAGGTACTCATAGAGCGCCTGTTCGGTGAGCGGCTTCTCCTTCGCGTCGCCGAAGGTCACGCCCTGCCAGTACTGGCGCTCGTACTTGCCAAGGTTCAGCACCTCGAAGGGCTTGCAGTTCTCGATGCCGAGCAGCCGCTTGCGGGTGACGTGCGTGCTCCAACGGCCTAGATCGCAGCCGATCCAGCGGCGGCCGAGCTTCTCGGCGACCGCGAGAGTCGTGCCAGAGCCGGCGAAGAAGTCGGCGACTATTGAGTCTTCGGACGAGAAGCTCCGGATGACTCGAGCGAGAAGTGCTTCCGGCTTCTGAGTCGGATAGCCGAGCCGCTCGGACTTGTCTTTGGGGTCAACTGCTTGAATGTCCTCCCACACGTCATCCACGACGTAACCGGTGAGTGTGAGGATCACGTCGTCGGGCCCTGGCTCTCTGCCATGCTCTCGCACCCACCGTTTGATGTAACCATCGAACCGTGAGTCGGTCGCTGGGTAGCGGTCGCCTCGGATCTCGTTCCCGTTCTGAATGTAGTCAGCCCACCGCGTGGCCGCGATCGTGTCTACCAGGTTGTCCTGATACTGAAGTTTGAAGTAGGTGGACGGACCTGCTCGATACCAGAGCAAGGAGTCGTGCTTCCGCGGGAAGTACGAAGACACGTGGCCCTGATATGTACGGTAGCGCCAGATAATCTCGTTCTGGAAGTGGTCACTCCCGAAGATCTCGTCCAGGACCAGCTTCGCGGCACCTGACATTCTCCAGTCGAGATGAAGGACGAGGCTGCCTCGATCTGACAGAAGGAGCCGCGCCAGTTCAAGTCGCGGCGCCATCATGTCAAGCCATGAAGCCTGCCCTCGTCCCCAGGTGTCTCGGTAAGCCTTCTCCTCGATTGCCGACTGCTCTTTGATGATCTCCGCACCGGACTCGCCTATCTCCGCCGTGACTGAGAAGTCGGCCCCAGTCGCAAACGGCGGGTCGATGTAGATCAGGTCGACCTTCCCCGCGAACTTCTCCAGGAGCGAGCCCATCACGAGCAGGTTGTCGCCCCAGATGAGCTTGTTCCGCCAACCGTCCTCATAGGTGTCGCCCTCTTTGCCGTCGTAGACGTCGAAGAGCGTGCCTTGGACACCGACCTTCTTCGTTTCCCGCGTGGCCCGGCTCTGATTGACGGTCTCGATGACCTGGAAGGGCAGGGTCACGCGGGGCACATCCTTGCGAGCGCCATCCTCGTTGTACTTGCCGGGCCAGACCAGCTCGGTCCTGGTGATCTCGAACTCCGCCATAGCCGCTACCCCTCTACCCGCTTGATCGTCCCTTGCCGGTAACAGTAGGTCTTGAAGTCGCACTCCTTGCAGATCTTCGGCTCGGGAGCCTTCCGGACGGCGAACTCTCGTCTCGTGATCTTCGCGACCACGGCGTCGAAGTGGCGTCCCGCTTCGGCAACCTTCGCCGGCTCGTACGGGAAGACCATCAGCGCGTCTTCGCGGCGGGCCTCGCCCGTCCAGTACAGCAGGAGCCTATCGGGCCGCTTGCCATACCGCTGCTCAAGGATGTGCGCATAGAGCTGGAGCTGCTTGACGTACACGCCGAGGTAGGCGTCGTCCCGGTCCGGGCGGACCTGTGATTTGAAGTCGAGGAGCTCGAGCCGACCATCCCCACCGAGGAGGAGGTCGATCTTGCCAGTGAGGATGTACTCCGGCTTCTCGACCGAGACGTCGACCTCCGTGTCGATCACCCGCGCCATCTGGTCGCGGTTCTGGTGGACGTAGTTGAGTACCTGGCGGAAGGCCGCCTCGCGGGCCTCGAACCCGACCGGCCGCACGTCGCTCCGGGTGAGGTTCCGGACGTTGGTGTCGAAGAAGCCTCGGATGACTTCGTCGGTGATCTCGTCGAGACGCCCGTCGAGCACCCAGCGGTGGACGTCCTCGATCGTCTGGTGGACGAGCAACCCGAAGAAGATGACCGCCGACCTCGACGGGGTGAAGTCGTAGTAGCGGAAGTACTCGTACTGCCGCGGGCAGGTCTCATACACCTTGAGGTCGCCGGTGAAGCTGTACGTCTTCTTGAGCGGGAACCGTTCCCGCAGCGTGAAGTTGAGGACGCTCAGAAGCTCCTTCTCGACGTACGGCCACTGGGGCAGCCCGTCCCAGATCGGGGCGAACCAGTCCTTCGGCCGTTCCGTCGAGGTCAGGACGAGCACCTTCGCGGCCCGCGAGAAGGCGACGTAGTGGAGGCGCATCCGGTCGAACGCCGTGATCCGGCTCTCCGGCTCGAAGGGTGGGCGGCTGTAGAACGGACCGAGCACGCGGTCGACGCCCTTGCCGGTTGAGGTCGCCACGTGGAGCGATCCAACCACGACGACCGGGAACTCCAGTCCCTTCGCCTGGTGGATGGTCATGACCTGGACGTAGCCCTTGGGGAACGGCTGGTCGGGGTCCTCGTACTCGTTGATGCCGCCCTCGTGCAAGAGCCGCAGGAACGAGTTGAAGAACTGGCGGCGCAGCCACTCGCGGTTCGCGTAGGTGATGACGGTGAAGTGGTAGAACGCCTGGAACGTGTTGAGGAGCTGCGAGAGGATCGCCAGGTTCCGGGCTCGGTTCTCGTCCTTGACGTAGGTCGCAAACGGCTCCTCGGCGACGAGCTGGTAGAAGTAGTCGGCCATCCGCCGGTCGAGGCTCTCGCCCTCCCGAAGCCCTGACACCTCGGAGACGAGACCCTTGAGCCGGGCTGCGAACGGAGTGCCGGCCGCGGCCTTGGCGAGGTCGATCAGCGCGTCGTCCACGTAGGCTGCCAACTCGCTAAGCGCCCGCCCCCACGTCTCGCCGCGACCCTCGCCGTGGTAGCCGAGGACGAGAGCGAGCGCCGCCACCATCAGGCGGACCTCCTCGTTCTCGAAGTAGCCACGGGCTCGCGGGCAGAACGCCGGAATGCCCTTCCGCGCCAGCGCCTCGAGGTAGTGACCGCTGTGCTCTGCACGGACCGACCGGAGCAGCAGCGCGACCTGGCTGTAGTCCTCGACGATCCCCTGCTCCTTGAGGTACCCCACCAGGTCCGCGAAGCGACCCGCCTCGTCTCGGGCGCTCGTGCCGTAGATCGAGAACACGGCCGGGTAACCGGGATACATCGCGCCTGGCTCCGGCACGATCGTCTTCGCGAACCGGAAGTCCGGTCCCTTGGGGTTCGACCAGTCCGCGCTCGCCATCCAGCGGTCATAGGCCCCGATGATCCGATCGTGCGAGCGGTAGTTGATCGAGAGAGTCTCCTGGGCGCACGTCTCGAAGCGGGTCGGGAACTCCAGGATGTTCCGGACCGTGGCCCCGCGGAACCGGTAGAGCGCCTGGTCTTCGTCGCCGACGACCGCCACGTTCATCTGCGGTCGGGCCAGGCGCAGGACGAGCTCCTCCTGAACGAAGTTCGTGTCCTGGTACTCGTCGACCATGGCGTACTTGATCCGGCCCGCGATCGCTTCGCCGACGTCCGGCTGCTCGAGGAGCTTCAAGAACTCCGTCTGGAGGTGCGCGAAGTCGATCGCGTTGGCAACGCGGAGGTGCTCGACGTATGCGCCATAAGCACGGCCGACCGCCGCCGTGAAGGGGTCCGCTGAGGCCACGAGCCCCTGGGGAGAGACGAGCTCCTCGGCGATCTTGTTGAAGTACGGGATCAGGTTCTCGATCGCGCCCCACTTCGTCGTCCAGCGGCCGAGGTACCGCTCGTTCTCGTCGGGCTCGCCGAAGATCTCGGCGAAGTGGTCGTTGAGGAAGAGCTGCTGGGTCAGGTCGTCGAGCGTGTCGTACCCCGCGAGCAGCCGCGTCCGGTGCCGGTACTTGAGGAGGAAGCGGTTGCAGATGCCGTGGATCGTCCCGACAAGCAGGTCGGAGAGATCGCCGCCGTAGCCCACCTTCTTCGCGTCCAGGGAGATCCGGTCGCGCAGTTCGTAGGCGGCCTTCTCGGTGAACGTGCACACGAGGATCTCGGCTGGCTCCGCCTTCCCTATCAGGAGCAGGTTGAGGGTCCGCCAGACGAGGACCTGGGTCTTGCCCGAGCCCGGCCCGGCGATGATCAGGAGCGGGCCGTCCGAGTGGGCCACCGCCCGCATCTGGGCTGGGTTGTCTCGAAGCTGCGGATACGCACCAAGCAAGGCCGGGTGGATGTCCAGTTCATGGACCTGCACGGTCGCGCCGCTCTCGGTCGCGTCCCGGCTCATGGGCGTTTGGCACCCAGAGCGGCGCAAAGTGGGACGTGCACCGGGGTATTCATGAGGGCGCTGAGGAGACCTGCAACCAACCGCTCCTCATCTGCCACAAGGCAAGTGTAGGGCGGCCCAGGGACCGCAGCGAGGTTCTCCTCGGTCGGCCCCGCCGTCCGCCTGCGCCTCGTGGCCGAGTAGCACCGCCGGGATCTCAGACCGTCCATTCACGGCATAGCGCCAAGGTCCTGACCCGATCGCACACGGGCTGGCGTCGGAGCCCGTCACCCGCTCGGCGTCGCGTCCTGGGCCGTCTACGGCGGTCGGCCACGCCGTGCCGAGTACCCCAGAGACGAGCCGGTGTCGGTCCGTCGGAGTGTCGCCACGATCGGCTCTGTGATCCGGCAGCCCCGGTGCCACCCGAGCGGCGCATCCGTCCGGCGTCAACGGCGGCCGTCGGCTGGCCTCGAGGAGCCCTCCCAGTCTCACGATAACTACCATTATCGTTAGCGCGCTCCGATCGAGTCCCGATGGGACGCGCACCTGCAGGATCTCCTGCGTGTCGCATCCGGAGCCCGCAGTCACCGGGCATGAGGACGTCGATTCGGCGCCAGGCGGTCAGGAGGCTGCGCTCATGGCGCGGGCCGACCCGCGTCATCGTCGGGCCTGTCGTGGCGAACCTCGAGGCCGAGCTGCGCAGCGAGGAGCGGTGCGAGATCGAGGAGTTGCTCATGACTGACGATCGCGCCTCGCAGGCTCTCGACTCCGACGAGCGACCGGAGCCTGGCGCCCGACAGGTCGACCTTCGAGAGGGTGGCCCCGGCCACGTTCAGTTCATCCACCGTGCAGTCGACGAAGGCAACCGAGCGCAGCTGGGCGGCCCGGGCGTCGAAGCCGCCGATCTCGCATTCCTCGAACACCACGTCCTCGAGGCGAGCACCGGCAAGGTTCACGAAGCCGAGCTTGCTGCCGCGCACGCGAATGCCCGTCCACGTCGCGCCAGCCAGCGTCACCGCACCGAGGCGGCCTCCCGACATGCGGGAGTCGCGCCAGGTGGAGTCCGTGAGGTCGACACTCGCTCCGTGGACTTCTGCGAGCAGGGATTCCACGACGCGTGCGCGACGCATCGAGAGTCCGTCGAGGCAGCATCGCTCTAGGCGGCATTCGAGGAATCTCGCATCGCTGGCGTCCTGGCCCGTGAAGTCGCGGTCCACGAAATCGATGGCGTCGTAATCGCGGTGCGGCTCGAGCAGGTCGCCGTCGAAGGCGGTGAGATCGGGCAACGAGATCTGGCGCTCCGGCGTTGCCCTGCGACCGAGCTTCCTCACCATTCGGGTGCATCCTCCCGCACATCTGCGTTCAAGGAGTGTGAGGCACGCCGGTGCCCCGCTCGAGCGACCCGGCGATGGCCCGGCCGGCCCGCGACGTCATCTACACGGCCCACATTGCTGGATTCGCTAGAGGATGCCCACGCCCAGGGCCGTGGTCACGCGGCCGCGAGGTCGCAGGTGCTCGGGCTGCGGCGCCGACTTCTGGCAGTTGAGTCGCCGCCTCCGGTTCTGCCCTCCGCCGACCCCGGCCTCGGCGTGGGACGCGAGCCCTTGCGCCAACCTCCTCAACGGATCCGGCTCTCTTCGGCGGAGCGGCGGAGGTGGGTGTCGCTGAGGGCTCAAAAGTTGACAAGCCCGAGCCCCCGCACAACCTCCGGGCATGAACCGATCACGACCTGACCTTCTGCGCGGCCCTCGCGAGAGTGGTTATGCAGGTGGTCTTTCCTAAAGGGACGTTCTGACAAGTGAGATTGCATCGGCCGCACGCGGCCAGAAGGGGTACCAAATGCCAGCGATCCTGAAGACCGACGTGTGGGACGAGTCCCTTCTGCGCCGCCTCCTGGTCGGGTTCATCGACGTCGCACATCCGATCTACATCTGCGCCCTCACCATGTTGCGAGCTGGCAGCACGATGCCGAGCGCAGTGTCCACGACGCTGCGGCTGCGCTCCTACTTCCGGTACCTGCACGAGCGAGGACTCGACCCGCTGGATGTCACTCGGGACGACCTCGAAGCCTGGCTGTCCACTGGCCGCGACCTGTCTCCAGAAACCATGCGAAGCAATCTCGGCACGATCCGGGTCCTCTACGAGGAAGCAATCGACCGGGATCTCATCGTCAAGAATCCGACGCGCCGGTTGAAGATCGGCCGCTACACGCCGCCCAGCCCCCCGGCCCTGTCGCTCCGGGACGTCGAGACCCTGCTCGCGACCATCCGGCAGGAGATGAACGACCCAAGGTCGATGCTCGCCGGCATGCGGGACAACTTCGTCTTCACCCTCCTATGCACCATCGGTCCACGGACATCCGAGGTACTCCGTCTAACTGTCGCTGACCTGCACCTCGACGACGTGCGTGTGACCGCGGACATCTTCGGCAAGAATCGAAAGCACGACGTCAAGCCGCTGCCGCCGGTCGTGGTCGAGGGAGCCAAGCTGTGGATGGCTGCACTCGAGGTAGCGCTCGGCCGGCCACTTTGCTCCGAGGATGCGTTGGTCGTCCCGCTCAGTCACCAGGCGGTGTCGGGGATGCGCGCCAACCCGAACGACATCCTCGTCCCGATGTCTCGACCCGCGTTCTTCTCGCTCATCAGATCCCGGCTTCGGGACCTGGGCCTCAAGGGTCCGAAGGCCGGGCCGCATCGCCTCCGCAAGACAGCTGCGACGCTCGCTTGGAAGGCGGGCGCCGATCCGACCGATATCCAGCGGATGCTCGGACACGCTCATCTGGCCACGACGCTGAATGACTACATCAAGCCCGCGATGGACCTCGAGCATTCAGCGTCTGACAGCACCCAGCTCAGGCCGATCGGATCCAGTCATGCTTGAGGGCCGCTTGCCGCTGGACGCGCCCGTCGAAATCCGGCTGCGAAGGATCATCGGCCCGGATCATCCGCTCTGGTCTGCCGCGATCGAGACGATCAATCGGCTACCTCCCTCGCGGAAGCGCCATGGCGACCAAACCTGGCCCCGCTGGTTTGGGTATCTCGAGCACGTCGGGGTGCTCCCGCTCGACGCGACCGAAGACGATGTGGAGGCATTCCTGAGCCAGTTCGAATCCCGGGGTGACCGGACGACTCGACGGTGCATCCTCCGCGATCTCTACCACGCCGCGTTCGACCTCGGGCTCGTACCTGAGATGCCGATCCCAGATATGGTCATTGGGCTCGACTATCGTGGCGCACAGCGACTGACCAACGCCGAGGTCGTCCGGCTTGTGGACTCTCTGGCACGTGACTGTCTCGTGCGTCATCACACCCTTCGTGCGCGTCGCGACCTTGTGCTCGTCGCGTTGGCCTGTTCGATCGAGCGCAGAACCGACGACCTCCGCGTCCTGACCTGGGGCGACCTTGATCTGGAGGGTCGGACGAAGACGATGCGAGTCAGGCGCGGGGATCGAATCGAGCAGGTGGCATTGGCGGACGTGGTACTCGCGCGGATCGGCGATTTCCGGGACGAACTCGGGCGTCATGGCGTGGACGTGGTCGCTGACGACGCCCTCCTGCCAGCCCTCGGCAAGCGCATCGAATGGGATTGGACGCTGCCGGAGCGCTCCTTGCTGGCGCCGCTCGGGCAAAAGTCAATCCACGTCGTCTTCAAGGTGATGATCAGACAAGCCTCGATCGGCCAGTCCTACGAGTCCGGACGGTACTTCAATCACCGGTGGCTCCTGCGGAGTCCTGGCGACCTCGCAGCGGTGCTTGGCGGAACGCACGCGACCGCGACGCCCAAGGTTCCGATGAGACGCACGGCTCTCGAGCGCAATCCAGACGGTTCCCTGCTCGCCGCGTAACTTCAGTCTGTATGAGCGCCTATTTCGCTGAGCGCCCGCAGAGGCGCGTTTCGGCCCCGGGCGTCAGGGACCCAGCCGGTGGCACGCACGCCGCCCAACGGAGGATCACACGATGGCAACCCGCGAAGATGATCCGAGAACCACAGTCTGGAGCCGCGATGGCGCCGAGGCCGGGAAGGCGACCGGCGGCTCGCGTCAGTGCGCGTTGGAAGGCTGCCGCGGCCTCCGGATCCTCGTCCGCTGGCCGGATGGGAAGCTGACCTGGCCGTGCACCAAGGGCACAATGGAGCGCCCTGACGGGAGCAGCCAGATTCTTTGATCGCGAGCGGGACATGGTTCGGCCCCAGCGGGTCGCCGACCGGACGTACCGGCCGACCCGGTTGACCCCTACGCGTCGTAACGACGACGACGCGCCGTGGGTCGGGGCGTACCGAAGGATGCGTCGCGCCCGTCCTCGACGCTGAGCCCGAGTTGGACGACGCTGAGGACTGCCCACGTCTCGGGCAGGGTCGGGTGACGACCGAAGAAGATGTGGACGTGACCAACGGTCGTCCGCTCCGCCTTTGTGGCTCGGCGTGATGGGCATGTTGCCCGGTGCGGCAGCAAGGTGTGAGGGCTGTTGACGGAGAGGCCGCCCGGATCGCCGGATTCCCGGGGGTTGTGGCCGGTGCGGCGTCAACAGTGGCTCACACGTTGCTGCCGCACCGGCATGTTGCGCGGTGGAGACCACTCAGATCTTGCCGGGTCGCATCACCGCTCGGACGCCGCCGGTGGTCCCTATCGAATTGGGCTGGCCCAGCGACAAGAGGATCGCAGTCTGGGACGCTGTCAATGGCTGGCGGCCCTCTCTCGCCGCGCGCAGGGCCCGAAGAGAGCCTCCCAACGCAACAAAGTCGGGAACGAGGCCCGGAGGCAGGGAGTCCGCCAGGCTACGAGAGGCATCGAAATTAGGCGGCCGGCTCGTCCATCTGTAGCGGCGTGTCATGGCCGGCGAGGACCCAAGGAGAGTCTCGACAGGGACCTTCAGCGCCCGGGCGACGATCACGAGGTCATCGGCCGTCGCGGTCAAGCTGCCGGACTCGAGCCGGCTGACCGTTGACTGGGAGACGCGGAGTGCGGCGGCGACGCACCCCTGGGTCATGCCCGACCGGACCCGCGCCTGTTTCATCGTCTCGCCAACTGGCGCGAGAGCGGGAGCAGGGCCCCACAACAGGAGTTGCTGGTTCATGGTCGGCGGGGCGAGGCGTCCGGCGGTGCGACCGCGAACGGGCGCGGCTGTGCCGCGTCGTCGCTCATCGGGAGCAACGTGCCTCGCGGCAAGCCGACTGGTCGGCCATCAGCGCCGCCTCCCTCTCACCCCACGCTCGAACGGCTAGCGGATCCCCGGTCCGACGCGTCGAGGGGGCACCTACCGACCCTCATCGATCAGATCGCCCGCTCGGGTAGAGGGTCTCTGCCCACCGTGCCAAGGTCGAGTGCCTCGTTGATGGCCGTCTCGAGATCTGAGCCCGACAGCGTCAGGTCGTCGGCGGCCAGGAGGGCACCCGCGAGCGACTCGATCGCCGACCGGCGTGGCGCGAGTTCGGCGATGACCTCCGCGAGCAGCCGAGCCGCGTCATCCTCGACCGCAGCGTGGAGCGCGGCGCGCATCCGTTCCGAGCCGCGATCGCTCTCGTGTCCTCGCTCCAGGACGTCGCGGTCGTAGGGCATCGTGGCCTCGCGCGCCTGGATCAGCCATTCGGTCGCCTTGACCTGATCCCTGCTCGACCCGGAGGAGGCGCCTGCCGCCCCGTAGAGGACCATTTCCGCCCCTAGCCCGGCGAGGGCCATGCCGGCAAGGGAGCGGAACTCGCCGGCCGTGTCCATCGCCTCGAGCCGCTCCTCGTCCAGGCGCGTCAGCCCAGGTTGCTCGCCCCGGAGCGAGACCATCGCCACGGCTCCCGGCCAGCGGCTATGGGCATACAGGGCATGGGCGGCCTCGTGGCGGGCGGTACGCTCTGCGTGCACCAGACGGCGGACCGAGGGATCCGCGATCACATACCGCTCGCCGACGATCGCCAGCAGGTTCGTACTGGTCAGGGCATCGGTGTGATCGAGCAGTGACCGACTCATCACCTCCTCGACGGCGACGGCGATCTCGGCGCCCGACCAACCGCCGGTCCGCTCGACCGCGAGGGCGATGTCGAGCGTCCCGAGGATGGGCAGACCGTCGATGGCGCGATCGAGCAGGATCCGCCGTTCATCCGCGGTCGGCAACCCGAGGTCGAGCCGCGGTGAGAGCCGACCAGGCCGGGTCGCCGTCGGTGAGAGCTGGTACTCGTTTGCCGTCGTCAGCGCCAGGGTGATCGGGGCGCGGTTGGGTCGCTCGAGGCCGTCAAGGGCGACACAGAGGGCGCGCACGAGATCTTCCTCTCCACCGCCGAAGCCGTTGCAGATGACGCGTTCGGCCTCATCGAGGACGACGACCACCGGGTCCATCCGCGCCAGCTGCGCGTAGAGGCGGGCGATCAGCCCCGGGGTCAACTCGCTGACCGGAGGCGCTATGACGTCGCGTCCGATTGCGCCCGCGATCGCCTTGGCCAAGAGCGTCTTGCCGATGCCGGCCGGACCAGTGAGGACGAGCCCCCGGCCGAGCCGGATACGGAGCCGTGCGAGCTGGTCCGCGGGTCGCCGCATGGCCTCCACGACCTCCTGGCAGCGGCGGACCTGTGGCGCGTGCCCGACGACCGCGTCCCAGGTGACCGCGGGGCCTCGATAGCGCCACGACTCGATCAGCGCGGCGACCTCCGTGTCGTCCTGGTCGGCCGTGATCGCGAACGGCAATGGCTGTGCTTCATGGGCGCTCATCGCGCTCCCTTCCGACCGCGTGAGCGCTTCTGTGAAGGCCGTCCGGTTGGGGCTGCCTCATCGGCCGGGGGTGCGGCCGCACGCTCGATGAACATGCGCATGGCCACGGGATCGTCGAGCAAGACCGCGGCCACGAAGCCAGGCTCGGCGAAGACGATCCGGTCGGACTTCAGCAGCCGCAGGTAGCTCGGGGTGTAGGCCACCCCGACCAGCCCAGTCGTGCCATCGAAGACGACGGACTCGATGATGCCCGCCTTCTGCAGGCCGGCGATGGAGGAGAGGCGCGGGCCGCTGTCGGGAGGTGGTCGTGTAGGCATGGACCCAGAGAACCGCATCGGGTGGCGGGCCGTCGCCGTAGCGTTCCCGGTGTTCCCGGTGTTCCTTGCGATGGTCGCTCAACGCCGCGTTCGTTGACATCCCGCCCCGTCCCTCGACGTTCCGGCCATGACGAACGACCGACTAATGCACACGAGCGAAATCGCCGAACTCCTGGGGGTCTCGAGGCAGTCCGTCGCCCGCTGGGTGCGCGAGCGCAGGCTCAAGGCCATCGCGATCTCCGTCGGCCCGCGACCCATCTATCGCATCCGCGAGAGCGACTACCGCGCCTTTCTCAATCGCTATGTGCGCGGCGAAGACTGACGCCGGGCGACCAACAGCTCGGCCGGAGTCGCGACCAACGGGGCGACGTCTCGCATACGGGAATTGGTCTTGCGACCTCGTCCGACGGGAGTCTTTCGAAGCCGACATACCGTGGCGCTCACGCGATCGAAACCCCGGGAGTCGTGCCCCGGGTTTCACTTTGTGGGTTCGGTTGTCGGCCTGCCGCCCCACATGATCGGGTCGCCGATAAACCGGATTCTGCTACGCCGGTTCTTGCCATCCTCGGCCCACTCAAGCGTGGCGCGCCAATCCCCGGGGGCGGGCGCGGTCAGGATAACCTGGGTTTCGCGCCTAGGTGATCGCAGCGCTAGAAATCGCAGCGCTAGAAGGGGAGGTCGTCGAGGTCCGACTCCGGGAGGCCGGTCAGCACGGTTGAGAGGCGCTGCACTCTCTCATCGTCCCCCCTGTTCTTGAACATGTTGGTCCAGTTCCCTAGACGCTTCTCCGCGTACTGGTGGTAGGACGACGGAACATCACTGAGGAGATCGAGCAGCCACTGCCGCGCGGCTGTGTCCAGGGGGGCGGAGGTGCCGTACGCAACCTCTCTCGTCGTGATGTCGACCGCCTGCTGCAATTGCTGAGGCGACATCCACTTCCCGATCCCGGATGTGGTCTGCAACAGTCCGTCGGTTCTCGCAGCGTATAGCCTTGCCAGCAGGTGATCGATCACTACTGCGGCATCCTCAGGCGCGAAGAACGTGAGTTGTGAGGCGTCGAAGAAGGCGTCTTCGTACAGGTTCACGACGGAGGCCGGCTGCTCGCGCACTACCTCCGCGAACCACTTTGCCGCCTTCCTCCTGATCGGTTCAGACACCGTGGCGAATGCGCGTCGATACGCGTCCGCCAGCGCGCGGGCATTGGGCGAGTCCGGTCCGCGGTCATCGACTTCCAACGCATATCGATCGGGGAGCACGCGAAGCATCAATCGCTCGACCTCTGACGGGGCGAGTTTGGGCAATAGGTGCTGCTTGAGCAGCGAGGCAGTGGCTGGGTCGCCCTCGATCTTCGTCGCGAGCTGCTCGGCTGTGTATCCGAGACGATCACCTCGTGACTGTCCAACCTGTGCGACCACCATTTCGGTTAGCGCAACTGCGACCTTCGCGCCTTGCTCGTCGACCATCTCGCGCAGCCTGATGACACGCCCGGGGTGGATCAAGTTGCGGTACCCCCGGATGACGCTGCTCAGATTGGCCGTCTTCTCGGTGAGGATCCCCGCGTCCTTGCAGGCAGTGATGGCGTCCGCGAGATCCGCCTTCAGGGCATCCTCGCGAGCCTTCTGGTCACCAGCCTTCTCGGCGACCTCTACGAGGTAGTCGATCAAGACCGCCTCGACGATGCTGCCCGCGAGCACGTGGACCGCCTTCCAGGCGCCCACGTTGAGCGCCGAATTCATCTCGGCATAATCGGCTTCTAGACTTTGCCGAAACTCCTCGTCCCGGATGTACTCGAAGTTCGCCAACGCTGGCTACCCCCTTGAGACGGTTGATCCCGTCAAACATAGGAGCGGCGACGCGGGACACCGCGCCGGTCGGGCGACCTAAGGCTGGAGGCGCGCCCGTAGACCTCCTCGTGCGTCAAGAACGGTTGGTAAGTCCGTCGTGGCCACGCTCGCATTACCAACCGGCTGTGACGCACGAGTAGACCTCGCTCGCCCCATGAATCCGTCGATGGTGCATTCCACGACGCGAGCATAAGGGACCGCGACGCCCCGGAGTGCGCTGGCCGGAGCCGAGGCCCAAAGCCCGATCTACCGCAACTGCTCGGCCAGGAAAGCGCGAACGCCCTCCAGCATCAGTCGCACGTCGGCCTCCGTGTACGCCGCATGGTCGCCGTGGATCGCGTGGTTGCGGAGCACGCGCCAAGCATTGACCTGGCCGTGCCTCACGGCGTTGTAGACGGCGCCGTCCCGGAGGGCGTCGTTCACGTCATCGATGCCGCGGGCTCGGCGAATGTCGATCGTGTGCACGGAGGCGACGCGACGAAGCCCGAGTTCGAGTGCCGAGCCCGCGAGGACGGCTCCGGCCTCCTTTGACCCTTCGTCGAGGGACCATGCGGCAATGTCAAGCAGATCCGTGAGGACCTCTCCGGCGACCCCGAGGTAGAAGTTCGTGAGGTATCCCGCCTCGACATCTCCTCGGAGGTTGCGAAGGACCGCGACGCTGGCGTCACGGTTCGAGAACCAGTCGTCGACCGATCGCTCCTTGAATGCGATCGTGTACGTGTCCGTATCTCCGAGCGTGCGGATCAAGAACGCGAGGGTGCGCGTTCGCCACGCGACCATCCCGGCCGAGTCCACGTGGTACTCGTCTGCGCGTCGAAGTCCTGCGCCCTCCGCGATCACTTGGTCGAGACGGGCGAGTACGGCGGCGACGTTGGAGGGAGTCGGCATCGGCCAATGATACTGGGCCGCGACGCCCCGGAGAAGCGCTGGTCGGACGTCTCCGAGATCGGGCCCCCGGGCGCGGAGCGCGGCCGTGGGGCGCGAACGAAGCCCGCCAAGTCGGCGGGGCTTCCTCGATCTAGGCTGCTGAAGCGCTTCGGCGTCAACCCCCGCAGAACTTCACGTCACACGGCCATAGGCCGAAGACGCTGGCGAGCCGCAACCCGATGACGACGATGCAGCCCAAGGAGATCAGGATGGTCGCGTCACCGGGCTCGCCGTCAGACCTCCAGATGACGCAGGCAAGAACAAGGAGAGCGATTAGCGCGTCCATGTCACGAGGGCTTCAGCTGGCGCACGGTCGAGGAGGTCGAGCTCGCCACCGCCGACTGGGTCTCCTTCTGGAACCACCGACGGCTGCACTCGGCGACCGACTACCTGCCGCCGG
>Ga0209748_1000381_pt1 | contig 24082 bp, 21 predicted proteins | sample BarGraIncu00421A_FD_185490 | JGI IMG/M metagenome (GOLD analysis project Ga0209748, IMG submission 185490) | Arctic peat soil microbial communities from Barrow, Alaska - Barrow Graham LP Incubations 004-21A (SPAdes) (version 2) | ecosystem: Environmental > Terrestrial > Soil > Wetlands > Peat... | reverse complement strand
AAGCCTCAACCTCAAGCCGGGCGGATTGGGTGACGGATGACCGTCTTAAGCTTCTCTGGCGCTGTGCGGCGGGGATCGCCCAGGTAAATTTCGTGATGGCGGCGCGTCCCAGACAGATCCTGCACATAGCCCCGATCAAGCGCAAACTGGTGCATCGCCGCAACTGTGGCCGGCTCAGCATCGTAAGGCCCAATGTGCATGCACTGCACGCACAAACCTTCCTGAAACTTAACGAGCAAGGCTTTGCTAAAATCCAATGCGGGTCTTTTCTTCGCCAAAACAGCCTTGGCAAACTCCAGCACGGCTTCATTCACAAATTCCGGTTGGCAAATCATCGATCGCCATTTCAGCGCTGCTTTGTCATCTGTGCTTAGGCTTCCAGATAATTCCCGCTGGTCCTGGAACCACCACAGACCTTCAAGCGGAAACACCTTGTATTCAAAGTAACCCTGCGGTTGCGTAGCATTCATCTTGCTCATCTTAATGGTGTACGTAAGCCCGTACAGCGTTTCCAATGCTATACGATATTCCTCAGAGGTGTTTGGGTTTCCACTGCCATCGACCGCGATGAAGGTCATTTCGGGCACATCGATGATGCCCGGCTGGGTGCTGGGCTGGTAATAGGCCTTGAAGGCTTTTTTATAATCAAGAACCTCACTCATTCCATCCTCTTTTCAATATGACCATGCGAGCTTTTGCTTTCCGTCTGGGGATTGCCGCCGAAAGCAGACCGCGTCTCTCAAAATAATGCTATGAATGTGCAAACCGATAGTGTTAAAGGCTTGTTTCCAATTGTTCCAGATAACCCCCAACATCTTTGAATAGTTCATCCTTCATCCAGCCTTGCGTGGCTTGCATGCGTGTAAATGTAGCCGCCAGCCCCTCCGCTTGCGAGGCCACGGCCCTTTGCCAGTTCAGGTAATCCAGACCCAGGCGTTTACCAAGTTGCTCTGCTGGCAAAACACCCATACTTCGGAAGAAGGCCCCCCGTATTAGCAGCGCTTTCCACTGCTGGTACAAAGTCCAGGTGTTTTCGAAGGTGGCATAATGGCTAAGGCCGTTTGTGAGGCTTTCTGACTGGAATTCCTCCCAAAAGTTCAGCTTTCCGGCCAGATCTTTGTGTAGCAAGCGCGTTAGCGCGCCCCATGGCGCGTCTTTTCCCCCCTGGCGCAGCTCCTGGGCAGCCTGCACGGCCGCCATCTGGGTTTGCAGGGCATCCAGCCTGGTGTAAAGCAGCATCCCCTGGGCATCCAGGGCGGCGGACTGATCCTGCAGGCCAGGGTTGGCCAGGAATTCACGTACAGCTTCCATTGGCAAGCCGTGCGCGATATAAAATTCAAACTGTTCGATCAGCATCAGGGACTGCAAGTCGTAGCGCCGGATGCCGTTGCTGGTTTGTGCCTGGCGGTCAAAGAGCCCCAACTGATCCAGCCCTTGCAGTTCCCGTTTGCTCAGCCCAGTCTGCTTGAGGATCTCGCCCAACATTAAGTCTTGCTTATCCGGATTAAGTTTCATCAATTTTCCAGTCAGGGTTCCATAAAAGGATCATGTTTCAATTAATGATATCAGCAGATTAGCTTGAAGCAATTAGCTTTTTGAGTCAGTGCTCTTACATCACAATTGTCAACTGCCTTGGCCACCAAAGCCAAATTTTCCGCTATAATTACTTATGAGAATGAGGTCTTATGGCATCCAAACTAAGCACCAAATCCAAATTAAACACCCTCACACCTGAAGAACTGACCCTGGACCCTGCTCTCCCCTCACCTGCTGAGGCCTACCTGAACACGCTCTCTGTCTCCGGCCGGCGCACCCAGGCCACCGCGCTTAAAAATCTGGCCTTTCTCTTCTCGGATGGCAAACTTGAGGACCCCAATAAGTTCCCCTGGCAGCGCCTGCGCTACGAACACAGCTCCGGCCTGGCCGCCTACATGGTGGAAATTGGATATGCCAAGCCCACCGTCAACAAGCACCTGGTAGCCCTACGCCGAGTGCTCGAGGAAGCTTACCGCCTGGGCCTCTACACCGACCACGATCTGTTCTACCACGCCCAAGGGGTCAAATCGCTGCGCACACAGACTATTCCGCGCGGCCGCAGCCTTAAAATGGAGGAACTTGAAGCTCTGGTGCGCTCGAGCCTTGCGGATAAAAATCAAGCTTTAGGCATGCGCGATGCTGCCTTAATCAACACGCTGTACGCGGCCGCCCTGCGCCGGCAGGAAATTGTGGACCTCAACCTGGCGGACCTCGAACTGTCAGAACGCAAACTGCGCGTTCTAGGCAAGGGCAACAAGAAACGCCTGGTCTACCTTTCCGAGGATGCCGTCAAAGCCGTGGAGGCCTGGCTGCTTCTGCGCGGACGCAAGCTGGGGCCGCTCTTCTGCCGGGTAAGCAAAGGCGGTAAAATCGTCCTGAGGCGGCTCACCCCCCAAGCCATCTACTACATTTTGCATCAACGCGGCCTGGCAGCTGGCATTGAAGCTTTCAGCCCGCACGACCTGCGGCGTACTTCCATCACCGACCTGCTGAGCGCGGATGTGGATGTGCTGACCGTCTCAGCCATTGCCGGCCATGCCAGCGCCGACACCACCCGGCGCTACGACCGCCGCAGCGAGGACACCAAACGCGAGGCTGCCCAGCGCTTGCGCTCCCCGTTCAAACCCGAGCAGGCCATTTCGGATGACGAAAAAACTGCTTAATAGATGACCTGAGGTAGGAATGTACTCTGAACCAAAAACCATCATTTTAAAAGACGGCAGCTCGTGTTTGCTGCGTGCCCCTGAAATGGAAGATGTCGAAGAAATGCTGGCCTTCTTGCGCCAAACCGCCGCTGAAAGCCATTTTCTGCTGCGAGAACCGGAGGACGTCACTGATACCATCGACTCTGAACGGCTCTTCATCCAGCGCGTCCTGGTTTCAGACAATCAGCTGATGATTGTCGCGTTGGTGGATGGCAAGTTGGCAGGTAATTGCGGCCTCACATTAAAAACCTACAGTAAACTGAAACACCGCTCGGAAATTGGCATCGGTCTACTCAAGGAGTTTTGGGGGATGGGTATCGGCTCAGCTCTGTTTGAGGAAATGTTCTCCGCCGCCAGAACTCATGGTTGCACACAAATGGAGTTGAAAGTCATTGAGGGCAATCAGCGTGGGCTGGCCTTGTATCAGAAAACAGGCTTCCAGACTATCGGCATCATTCCAAATGCCATCCGCCTGAAGGATGGCACATACTTGAAAGAGTTCATCATGGTAAAGATGCTCTAATCAGCTCTTTCCGATTTCCTACAAAATGATTGGTTTTCAAGATTAACTGATATTAAGAGGCTGACCCAAAAGGTCAGTCTCTTTTCAAATTAAGCAGGTTGTGATTCAATTAGAGGAATGGACAATAGAGCGAAATTCAAACGATATGAAATGGACCAGCCGCAGCTTTTACCTCCAAGTGTAGATGAGCTGATTCCAGAAAAGCACCTGGTGCGGATGATCAACGAGCTGATTGACAAGATGCAGCTTGAGGCCATTGAAAGTGGATACAAAGGGGGCGGGACGAGCAGTTATCATCCGCGGATGCTGTTGAAACTGATTGTCTACGCCTATGCCGAGAAGAACTACTCAGAGCGGCAGATAGCCAAGTTGGTGCGGGAGAACATACACTATATGTGGCTAAGTGGAGGGAACCGGCCAGACTTTCGCACGATCAACCGGTTTCGCAGTGAACGACTGAAGGGGAAGATACAGGGCGTGTTCACGGAAGTACTGGAACAGTTGATAGAAGGGGGTTACGTCAAACTGGAGCATTATTTTGTGGATGGGACCAAGATAGAAGCCAATGCCAACCGGTATAGCTTCGTGTGGAAGAAGAGCACGCTCAAGCGACGCAAAGAGCTGGAACAGAAAGTGAGCGAGCTGTTTGAAAAGATTGATAAACTGCAGACTGAGGAAGACGCTGAATATGGAGATGAAGACCTGGAAGAACTGGGCGGAGGCAAGGGGATCGACAGTGAGGCTTTGGACGCACTCGCCAAACGATTAGATCAAGTCTTGGCAGGGGATCCTGAGCCGAAAGAAGCTCGGGAAGTCAAAAAGGCGAAGAAACAAATCAATGAAGACTTATTACCCAGGTTGATCAAGTATGAGCAATATGAAGACATGCTGGGGGAACGCAACTCCTGTTCCAAGACCGATCCGGACGCAACTTTTATGCAGATGAAAGAAGATCACATGCGCAACCGCAGCCTGAAGGCCGGATATAACGTACAGGTGGGGACTGAAGGGCAATACATCCTTGGCTTCAGCGTGCACCAGAATGCAGCTGACAGCGTCACCCTGCGGGCTCATTTGGAGCAACTCAAAAAGAACTTGAAACGACTGCCTGCAACTTGGGTGGCGGATGCTGGTTATGGCAATGAAGAGAACTACCGGCTACTGGAAAGTGAGGGGGTTGAAGCTTATCTCAAGTATCCTGGTTTTGATCGGGAAAAGCAGAAAAGGGCCAAGTTGAGTGAGAAAGAAAAGTATCAGGCCAGACAATTTCAACTCCACCAAGATCAGGATATCTATCTCTGTCCTCAAGGAAAGGAACTCCATTTTGAACGTGAGGTTGAGGAGATCAATGCCACGGGATATCGCAGTTTGAGACGGGAGTACCGTTGTAAGGATTGTAAGGGCTGCATTGCCAAAGAAGTCTGTTCTCCAAAGTCAACCCATGGCCGGACATTGAGCGTTGGCCCTGAACTGGTGCGTTTTCGAGAGAAGGCATTCAACAAACTCATCAGTGAGATTGGAGAGAAACTAAGAAGAAAGAGGCTGGCCGAGGTTGAGGCTGTCTTTGGATTGTTGAAAGGGAACGGTTCATTCAGAAGGTTCCACCTGAGAGGCCTTGAAAAGGTTGAAGTTGAGTGGGGGATCCTAAGTATGGCACATAATATCAAGAAAATGGCGGCTGTTTAGACCGCCAAATTTCTTTTTTTCCTCCCCATTCTCTTTTATCCTAAAGTAAAAAGGCTGATCCAAGTTGCTTTTGGGTCAGCCTCTTCTTCATCGCCTGAGGGCCTCAACGAGATAGAATTGCGATCCAAGTTCCCTTAATAATTCCCGCAATCAAGCCAATACTGACCGATTGAATTCGATCAAGGCAGCCTGGTCCGGCTCGAGAACCAGCTCACCATCTCTGGTTACAGGGGCCGGGTTGTCTGGCAGGTTGACTAAACGGCTGTTTGGGTTCATGACTACCCGCAGTGCTGAGTTTCCAAGGTTGACAGCAAACAGCCACTCCTTATTTCTGCCCAGCTGGCGTTTTAACACCAGCACGTCCTGCTGGTCATCCACTCGCTCACAAACCCAGCCCGCTTCCAGCAGTTGTGGATTGGCCTCGCGCAATTCAGCCAGGCGGCTCAATAGCGGTACCATCTCGGCTTCTTTCTTCCAATCCATGGGCAGACGGGCTTCGTCATAACCGATGGAAGCTTCAGCGTGGATGGAAGCTCGCTGTGAAAGCAAGTTTTCCGTTCCGAAGTAGACAATCGGCGGTTGGGGCAGCAGATAAAGCAGTGTCAGGGCGATCTTCAATATGGCCGGGTTCTCTTCCGCTGTGAAGAAGAAGCGGTTCATGTCGTGGTTGTCAAGGAATGCCGGCCGGCTGAACTCAGGCGTAAAATATTCTTCTGCCTGCTGCAATACGCCGGCCAACCTGCTGAGCGGCCAGGTTTTGCGGCCAATAGTCTCACGCAGGGCCTGGCAGGTGAGGAAGTCCAAAGTGCCGTCCAAGCCGCCGCTGAATGCCCGCTGAATATCCGCTGGCTGTACCACCTCTCCAAAGAACCACGAATCGGCCTTAGCCTCCCGGCAAACACGTCTGAAATCCACCCAAAAGTCTGGGCTGGGACCGAAAGCATAATCGCATCTGTAGCCATCCACCCCAAATTCCAGCCAGTAGCGCGCGGCTTGCAGCAGGTGTTCACGGGCAGGCTTGTCAAACCGCAGATCAAGATCTGGCATGGACTGCACACCTGCATAGGCCTCGTACCTGGGCCAGCGCTTCCAGCGGAACCAGGCCTGCTCTGGCGCGTTTTGGTCTGCCAGGGCTGCCTGCAAGGCACTGTGCTGGTTTAAGCTGTGGTTGGCAACAAAGTCGAGCAATACCTTGATCCCCAAGGCGTGTGCGTGCTCGATTAATTTCTTAAGATCGTTTTTACTGCCAAAGCGCGGCTCGATTTCTAAATAATCGCTGGTATCGTAACCGTGGTGGCTGGAGCTGGCAAATATCGGCGTCAGCCACAAGCAGTTGAAGCCCATTTCCTCAATATACTGCAGCTTTTCGGTGATCCCGCGAAGGGTTCCACCCATGGGTCGGTCCAAACGTTCGGTCTGCAGCCAACTGCTCCCCTCCCCCGGGTTGAAGCGGTCCACAAAAATCTGATAAACGCGGGCAGAGCGCGCCCATTCAGGGGTTGCATCCGCGCCGTAATAAATGGCAAAGCCATCTGCGGAGTCAAAATGATTTGCCTGATTATCTGCGTATAGAAGCTGGCACTCCCCTGATGCACTGCTGCTTAGTTCTGCCCAAATTTTATAACGCAGGGTCACCCTTGCTTCCTGGGGCGGCAGCAAGAGCGACCACCCTCTCACCCACCTCCATAAGTGGTTATTCCAAGCTAGTTTTTCTGTTTTAAAAGTAAACACTTCCTGAGTTTGCCAATTATTAGTTGTTGTGGCTACGCGCAGTTTTATGACCAGCAAATCCACACTCGTACTTGCTTGCAACAGCACCCGGTCGCCTGGTTCCGGCCGGAATGGCCATTTATTCCCCCAATGGTGCACGCCTTGAACGCGCTGTTTGGCCTTGCGCGCGCTGTTGGCCGGGCTCTCTGCCAAGCCAAAGATGTGGTCAGGGTAAGGGTTTTGTTCATATTCTCTCCTATAGCATTATTTAAAACCAGGCAGGCCTCACACCTGGCAATCGCTCTGACCCAAGCGTGGCCAATTAAGTTATCAAAGCTAATTTCACGCTTAAGACCAATAACAAAGTCATCCAAAACCCTGTAAATACTGGCCACAGCTCCTGCGTAATAAAAAAGGCGGGGCAAAAGGCTCTCCCCGCCCTCTACTCATAGATTATTCTGTACTACCCCTTGACCGCGCCTTGAGTAAGGCCGCCAACGATCTGATCTTGCAGGATCAGGTAGATGATCATGATTGGCAAAGCCGCAATCAACGCGCCAGCCGAGAACACGCCCCAGTTCTGGGTATACTGGCCTGCTGTAAAAATCTGCAAGCCGACCATCACGGTTTGCTTGGCGGACTGCGTTAGCAGGGTTCTGGCAATGATAAAGTCGCCATAGGTGCCGATGAAGCTCAAGATGCCGATGACCACCAGGATTGGGCGTAGTAATGGAAGGATCAATTTGGTAAAGACCTCCCAGTCCGTAGCCCCATCCACATGCGCGCTTTCGTCAATATCGCGCGGGATGGTATCCATGTAGACTTTCATAAGCCAGATATTCATGCCCATGGCCCCACCCAGATAAACCAGAATCAGACCCGGCAGCGTATTCAAACCAATACCAGGGATCACGTCCCTCATTTGTTTTACGATGGTAAAAATAGCCACCATCGCCAGCAAATTCGGGAAAACCTGGATCAGCAAAATACCCTTAAGCATGGTCTTGCGTCCTCTAAAACGAAAACGACTGAAGGCAAAGGCTGCCATGGTCGTCAGCGTCAAGGTCAGAAGTGTAGCGGTCACAGAGACAATCAGCGAATTTTTCATCCAGGTCCAAAATGGAAAGATTGGGTTGCCAAAGAGGGCTCTGAAGTTGGAGAAGTTAGCATTACGTGGAATCAATTGTTGGCCAGCCAAGTCACTCACCGGATTAATGGAAGCAGAAATCACCCAAAGCACCGGGAAGATGCTGAAGATAATCAATACTGCTGCAATGACCCAGCGAATAATTAAACCGGTAGTTTTGGATTTCTTTAGAGAAGTGTATTTGACTGGTTTCTGATTAGACATTTTCGCCAACCTCCTCCCACATATTCGTAAACCTGAATTGCAGCAAGGACATTACCGCCACGACTGCAAAGACAAAGAGTGAAATCGCGGAGGCGTAGCCGTAATTGATGCCGCGTGAGCCAAAAGCAAGGTTGTAGACATAACTGATCAGAATGTCCGTGTAACCGGCCTGGGTAGTGGCTGTTGGGATGGGCGGCCCACCTCCCGCAAAGGCGTAGATCAGGTTAAAGTTGTTGAAGTTGAAAATAAACGAAGCGATCAACAAGGGTCCCACCGAAACCAGCAGCAGCGGCAGGGTGATCTTATAGAAGCGCATCCACGGGCTTGCGCCATCCACCTCGGAAGCTTCGTAAATATCATTGGGAATGGATTGTAGCGCGCCGCTGGTTATCAGCATAAAGTAAGGATAACCCAACCAAAGGTTCACTATCAGGATGGCAATGCGCGCCAGTGAGGCATCAAGGAACCAGTCCGGTCCGTTGCCAACATGGAAGACGCTCTCGATGATGCGGTTGACCACACCGAGCTGCGGGTTGAACATACCGCGCCAGATCAAGATGGTAATCAGAGAAGGGATTGTATAAGGGATTAAAAGCAAGGTGCGTAAGATCTTCTTGCCCTTGAACGAAGGATCACCATACAGGATCGAAATCGCCAGACCCAGCGAAAAGGTCAGGAACACGCTAAAGAAAGCGAAGACAAAGTTCCAGATAATGATGGTGATCAGTGGTCCCCGTAAGCCTGGGCTGCTGACAAACTTCTTGAAGTTGTCCAGACCGATGTTGGCAATATAGCCAGGGATTAGCGTTTTCCCGCCTTGGCCTGTATAAGTGCCGGCTACATCCTTATAAACTAAACCGGTTTCTTGATCCGTAAAGGTGTTTGTGACTGCATCATATTTGAACAATGGCAACAATTCTGCGGCTGTATTGGGCGAACTGATCTGGATGGTGCGTTCCTTCGGACCAAACTTAATCGTCGCTAGGGTCCTGTCAGATGCGGCCAGCAATTTGTTCATCTTGGTGTAGCCCTCGATGGTCATGGGGCTGCCCTCAGCATCCAGCTCACCGATGCCATTCTTCCCGGCCACCAGGTCAATCGCTTGCCCCCCCCGGTCGCCTTCTGTTTGGGTCATTAAATATGTTTTGCGCTTTCAAGAAGAGCAAATAATGGCTTTTATCACCGGCCTGATAGGCAATCCAGGTGTAGTTCTTACCTTCCTTGGGTAGGTATTTTTGCTCCTGGATCTTCTCGATCGCCTGTGTTTTGGTGATAAAGTGTCTATCTCCATAGTTGGTAAAAGCGTTGTAAACGGTATAGAAAATGGGGAAGATGGAAAACAGGATCAGGGCTGAGATGCCAATTGCCATCCACCGGATAGGCTTCGCCTTCGGGTTCAAGAAGACAAAAGTCAGGAAAAGAATAATGATGATAAAGACGATAGCGAGTGGATAGTATCCGAGCTGCAGCAGCCTATAAGTGAACCAACCCAATCCAAGATCCACCAGGATAACGATGATCAGGGTTGCGAGTGAGGATAAGCCGCCCAGGGTTTTTCCAACAAATTTTGCTTCCGGTTGAGGAGTTGTTTCTGTCATTCCCTGCTTCTCCTTTCTCAGGGAAACCGGGTAAAACCGAGACCCCGGGTTCACCACATACTGAATTTTTAATTAGGTCGAGGAGACCAGAATTTTCTGATCTCCTCATTTACTTATTTAAGTCTTAGGGCAGTTTGATGTCCAGCAGTTTGGTAGCAGGATCGAAGGTGAAGGTAACATCACCAGCTTTGGCAACCGTGAACTTATAGTTGTCTTCACCACCACCAACACCGTAAGAGGTATCCCAACCACCATCGAGGGCAACCTTAACTTCGTAGTCGCCAGCGGGGATCATGAAGGTACCAACCCATTTACCGTCTTGCTCGGTCAGAGCAGAATCAGCGCATTCGGGTTTCCAGTCTCCACATTTGCCTGCGGTGCCTTTGGCTTGCCATGTCCCAGGAACATTCACCATACCCTTGGTATTGGTGGCGATTTCCTTGGAGATGGTTTCAGCAGCGAAGGTGTAGGCTTCTTCGGGGGTCTTTTCGCCCTTGAAGACGAAGGTCAGGGCATCACCCCAAGTGGTCCGTACTTTGCCCATCTCAGGAATGGCGGGCATCGGTTGGGCATCTTTGCCAGCTTCAGCGATCTTGGTCAGGTCTGCATCGTCAAGTTTGGCGAGGGCAGGCAAGTAAGCAGGAACGCGTGGGTCAGCTTTTTCGAGAGCGAGCATAGTTTCTTCAGTGGCGATGAACTCGGTCAGGAAGGTTTGTGCAAGCAGCACATTCTTGGAGAAGGAGTTGACCAGGAAGCCCTGAACACCCATGAAGGGTTGACCGCCATCTGGGAATGCAGCAACGGCGTAGGGAGTGCCTTCCTTGCGGAGGTTATTGAGTTCCGATGGGCTATTCATCAAGAAGGCAACTTGCCCCTTGAGGAACATGGATTTGGCAGTGGTGTTATCGAGGTTGGGAGAGAGTACTTTGTCATCAACCCATTTTTTGGCCATGGTGGCAAACTTAATCATCCCTTCTTTGCCTACACCGAGGTCGGTGGGGTCGTAATCGCCAGTGGCATTGCGGCCGAAGATATAGCCACCCTGGGAGGTCATCCAAGGATAAGCATCGTAGGAGGTTCCAGCGAGAACCATACCAAATTCGACCTTCTTGTCAGCAATCAATTTCTTGGAGATGTCGTAGACTTCCTGCCAGGTGGTAGGAGCTTTCTCGACGAGGTTCTTGTTGTAGAAGAAACCAAGGTTTTCAGTGGCGTAGGGCATACCGTAGAGCTTGCCGTTATAGGTGAAAGCCTTCAGGGCCGCTTCAGAGAAATCTTTGGTCTTTTCGCCAAGATCCAATGGAGCTACGAGGCCGGAAGCCACGAGTTGGGCAGCCTGGTCGTGAGCCACGATGATGATATCGGGGCCTTCGCCAGCGGGGGCTGCGGTGATAAAGGAATCGCGGATGGTTGAAACATTTTCAACCACGAGGTCCATATTGTAGGTTGCCTTGAACTTGGCAGCCAACTCATTCAGCACGGGGGCGCGCTGTTCGTCAGCCCAAATGCGCAGGGATGCGGTGACAGGTTCGGGGGCTTTGGTGGGCTCAACAACAGGTGCCTTGGTCGGGGCAGCGGTCGGGGGAGCACAAGCGGCCAGGACCATGCTTGCGATCACAACAATCGCAAACAACAAATAGCTTTTCTTCATTCTTTCTCCTTTATTGATGAAAGTGCCGGATTTTCCGGTTTCTTTAATTTTCCTCATCTTGAGCCTTAAGCATTAAAACCGGTTTGAACGTCTCTTCCGATTCTAAAAATGCCTGCGGCTTCAATGTGTTTTGGATAACTTGGACAACTCTATAATATTTCTTAACTTGTTCAGGTTCGAATCCCCCCATCAAATTGTCCACAAGTTGTTCATAATCTTTATACACAACATGGAGCAACGCTTTCCCGCTCTCGGTCAACCGTACCAAACTGCTGCGGCCGTCATCCGGGTCCGTTTTTCGTTCAAGCAGGCCATCGGCTTGCATGCCCTGCAAGATGCGGGTAATGTTGCCCTTGGTGCAGAGCATACGCGCGGTAAGTTCCATTTGGTTGATGCCGGGATGATTGTGAACGTGCAGAAGAACATAGAATCGCGGCAGGCTGAGGTTGTGCTTTAGAAGCATCGATTTTTCTTGCGCGTCAATATGCAAAAAAGTCGATTTGATAGATTCGAATAAGGCTAATTTTTCCTGATTCATATGCTCTTAAAATAAAAGTTCACTTATCAACTATTTTAACGATGCATGAACGGCGTGTCAAGAAAACTAAAGCCTGTAACTATGGACAAGCAGTTTTGACGGTGGATTTGAGTGTGAATCGGTGAGTGCAGAACGTTTGGAAAGGCTTCTTTTGTGAAATTTATATTAACGGCTGCTCGCTTAATGGCGCTTTAATTTCTCTTGGGATACTTCAAGCTGTATGTTGCTCCGCCAACTCCAGTCAATAGGTTGTTAATTTGTAGGGGTGACCCGAACTTCCTTGTGAGGCTCACCCATTTTGTTATTTTCGTAGGGCAGGGATAAACTTTTTTGCGTTCCCTCCCAGGGGTTCCATTATGCCGTAGGGGTGCAGGGGGGATTGTCAGGCCGTTTCACCCGTCCATAAATTAATGCTGTCATTCGGAGTGCAGCGAAGGATCTTCTAGCTGCAAATCTAAGCTAGCAGATCCTTCGCAAAAGCGGTTCAGGATGACAATCAGAGGCGATGCGCTGTGCAGCAGCACAGGGTTGGCAATCTGGTTTTCATCGCCTCCACCTCCAGATTGCTTCGTCGCTGCCGCTTCTCGCAATGACCAAGATCGGGAATATTCTTCCTCGAAGGGCGATCCGTGCCTACCTGTAATCTTATTCTGTCATCCTGAGGGTATGCCGAAGGATCCTCTAGACGCAAGCCGCAAGGTGAAGATTCTTCGCAGCGCTCAGAAAGACAAATTAAGGCTAAGCGCTCTGCCTACTGCCACCTCAAAACATCCCAGTTGCCATCAAACCGCTCTTACCTTTGTCCCTACGTCAAACACCTAATACCGCCCCCCATCCCACCTTATCAGCAATTACGAGATAAAATAGGTTGTATTTCCAAACTGAGCGCCCGGGATATGGCTGGAAAGCCATATATATATTAAAGGAAGGCGCAAGCCGCTTGAGCGTAAACTTGGCGACCTGCCCGCATACGATTGCGAGAATAATGCAAACCACAAAGAAACCCAACCTCAAACTGATCATCGGCGGTGCCGTCATCGTGGCCGCGGTGCTCTACCTTATCATTTCATCGACCATGGCCAATGCCAATTACTTCATGACGGTCAGTGAACTCCTTACCCAAAAACAGGAGTTGGCGGGTAAAAATATCCGCATGTCGGGTGCCATCATCGGTTCCACCATCGTTTATGACCCCCAAAAAATGGACCTCACCTTTCAAGTGGCTGAAATCCCCGGCGACTACAAGGAAATTGACCGCCGCGGCGGCCTCGCCAAGGTGCTGGCCGAAGCTGTTAACGACCCCACTCTGCCCCGCCTCATCATCCACTACCAGGGTCCTAAACCGGACCTGATGAAGGATGAAGCCCAGGCCATCGTCACCGGTTCACTCGACCAAAACGGTGTTTTCCAGGCCACTGAACTGCTCATGAAGTGTCCTTCCAAGTACGAATCCTCTGTGCCCGACCAATCCAAATAGATTTTCGAGGTCTCATGTTTTATTTTGGTTTAATTTGCTTTGCATTAGCTTTGCTTGCTATCCTGGCAGCCATCATTCTTACGATTTTGCGCCTTGTCCGCAAAGAATATAGCTTATCCAACCTCATTCGCACACTCGGCATCGGCAGTTTTGCATTACACACGCTCTCCGTACTGGGCATGCTCAGCCTGCAGGTTCTGGGTGATTACCAAAATGCGTATGTATTCTCGGTCACTAGTTCTCCCATGCCCCTGATCCTTAAAATCACGGCGCTTTGGGGCGGCCAGGCAGGCTCACTCTTCTTCTGGACCTGTATTGTGAATCTCTGCCTTTTCATCGCTCTGGTTTCATGCCGACGTCTGCTGGATACCTGGTCTTTTCTGATCGCTGCACTGAATGTGCTCTTCTTCGGAGCCGCCACCTTCTTCCTTTCCAACCCCTTCAACCGCATTTGGGAACTGGCCGATGCAAGCTTCACTGAATCCATTTTCTCCCCAGGTATTGGGGCTGTGCTGGCCAAGTTTTCTGATGGCTCTGGTCTTAACCCGCTTCTGCGCCATCCTGCCATGGTCATTCATCCGCCCCTGCTGTACCTCGGTTATGAGCTTTTCCTGATTCCATTCGCGGTGGCGGTCTCCAAACTGATCCGCGCTGACATGGATGAGAATCTGCTCGACCAGACCCGTGTCTGGATACTGGCTGCCTGGGTGATGCTCTCCGCCGGTCTGGCCTTAGGCTCCTGGTGGGCTTATAACGTGCTCGGCTGGGGCGGTTATTGGGCCTGGGATCCGGTAGAAACCGCTTCCCTGCTGCCCTGGCTGGCCAGTACCGGATTGCTGCATAGCCTGCTACTGCAGCGCAAACGCCATATCTTCCACCGCTTCAACCTGATTCTGGTCCTGCTTTCCTGGTTCCTGGTGGTCCTCAGCGTCTTTGTTACCCGTTCCGGCATCATCAACTCCGTGCATGCCTTCGGTGAATCCTCCATCTCGATCCCCTTTGCTGTTTACACAGTGATCACCCTGCTGCTAGTGATTTTCTTGCTGGTCTGGCGCTCGAAAAAATACGCCTCAGACTGGGAATTTAAATCGCCCTTCGCCCGTGAAGCCCTTTTCCTATATACCAACGTCATCCTTTTAGCGCTGGTGGTTGTCTGCATGTGGGGTTTGGTATATCCCATCTTCACAGGCATCTTCCAGGCAACGCAAATCAGTTTGGATAAAGCCTACTTTATGACCGTGACCGGTCCACTTTTCATCATCCTGGTGCTTCTGATGGCCATCTGCCCCCTGTTGGGCTGGACTGCTGCCGGCATCAAAAAGCTGGGCAAAGGCATCCTCATTCCCCTGGCAGTGGCCGTCGCTGGCACCATCGCAGCTTACTTCCTGGAAGTTCGCAGCGCCCAAGGCTTGTTAGGCTTGTTCCTGTCCATGCTCGGCCTGACCGTTTTAGTTTCCATCACCCTGCGTGATGCTTTTGCCGTGGGGGGCAAAAAGTTCTTCTCCCTCTGGTGGAAGCAGCGCGCCCGCTATGGCGCTTACTTTGTGCATGCCGGCATTCTGCTGATCGCGCTTGGAGTCACCGGTGTGGAAGTCCTCTCCTCGCACCAGCAAGGCATCATCCAAAAAGGCGAACGTATGCCCATCGGAGCCCACTTTGAGTTGGAGTTTGTGGAACTGCAAGAAAACTGGACCAGCCCGGAATATAAATCCGTCAAGGCCCACACCATCGTTTATCAGGATGGCGTGCAGGTGGCTGAACTTTTCCCCGATCAGGATGTCTATGCCGACCGCGGTGAAAACCTGAGCGTGCCTGCCAGCTACAGTACCTTGCGTGGGGACCTTTACACCCAGATGATCAGCTACGACGCAACTGTGCCTTACATCGCGGTAACCACCGCGGATAACCCACTGGCCTCCTTCCTTTGGATTGGCGCTTTGCTGCTGGTTCTTGGGGGCAGCCTGGCAATGACCCTCCGGCCAAAGCTGGAGGCTCTGGCTGTTGAAGCCGCATAATCTGTTACTATATTAAAGGAAGGCTTCAATCGATGGTGAGCGTGCTACAGCTGCAAGCAGATCAGATTACCAAGACTTTTGGCACCCACAAGGTGCTGAATGCTCTTAGTCTGCAACTGGAAGGGGATCAACTTACCTGCCTGCTTGGCCAAAATGGGGCTGGCAAAACCACGCTGCTGCGCATCCTTGCCGGCCTGCAAAAACCCAACGGTGGTCAGATACTGTTGGATGGCCAACCTCTGCAGGAAAACTTCCGCCGCCAGATTGGTGCTGTTATGCACCAAACCTTTCTATACGAATACCTCACCGCTCTTGAAAACCTGCGCTTTTATGCCCAGCTTTACCAGGTTCCCTCAGATACACGCATTTTAAAGGAAGCCCTTGCGCGTGTTGGATTGGGCAAGGTGTGCGAAGTGCCCGTGCGCATTTTCTCACGTGGGATGAAGCAGCGCCTCACTATCGCCCGCGCGCTGATTGCTGACCCCAAACTGCTGCTCTTTGACGAGCCCTACACCGGCCTGGACCTCTCCGGCTGTCAACTGCTCAACGAACTGCTGGTCGAGGAAAAAGCCAAAGGCCGTATCATCCTGGCCACCACCCACGAGTTTGAATTTGTGCGCCAGGTAGCGGACCGCTTTGTCATTCTTAACAAAGGCCGCCTGGTGGATGACTTTGAAGGCGGACCCCAGCTCAGCCTGGACCGGCTCAAAGCCCGCTATCTGGCCATCACCGCTCCCCGTCTCGTTGCAGGTACTGCCCCCTCTCCCAAGCAGGTGAGCGCATGACTCAGTGGCTACGCGCAGTAAAAACCCTCATCTGGAAAGATCTCGTCCAGGAATGGCGCAGCCGCGATGTGATTACGGCCATGTTCAACTTTGCTATGCTCAGCCTTTTTATCTTCAACTACGCCATGGAGCTTGCCCCGGCAAACCGCAACGAGATTTCCGCAGGCATCATCTGGGTGGTCATGCTTTTCTCGGGCACCCTCGGCCTCAACCGCGCCTTCAGTGCCGAACAAGACCAGGGCTGCTTTGACGGCCTCTCCCTGGCGGTGCCGGACCTTTCGGTCATTTATGTGGCCAAGATGCTCAGCAATTTCCTGATGATGCTCTTCATTGTCGTCCTGGTGGTGCCGCTATATTCCGTGCTTTACAACCACTCGCTTTTCAACCCGGGCTTCATCGGCGTCTTGCTGCTGGGGGCTTGGGGCTATGCTGCCGCGGGTACGCTGATTGCCGGCATGACGGTGCAGACGCGCATGCGCGATTTGCTGCTGCCCATCCTGCTCTTTCCGATCTTGATGCCTCTCAACATGGCCGTGGTCAAGGCCGCCGGTGGCTTCCTTAGCGGGATGCCTTATGCGCAGTTCAGCATCTGGTTACCGATGCTCCTGGTTTACGATATCATCATGTCAACCCTTGGATTTATGGTGTTCAATTATGTCATCTCAGACTAAAACTATTCGTCTTTTATTTATGGTTGCGGCCGTGCTGATTGCCGGTGCGTTCGCGGTGGTGCTGCTTTATGCCCCGCCCGAGCAGACCATGGGCCTGGTGCAAAAGGTCTTTTACTTTCACATGGCCTGTGCCTGGATTGGGATGCTGGCCTTTCTCTTCGCCGCGGTCTTTGGCATTTTGTACCTTTCCAAAAAGGACCTACGCTGGGACCGCTTTGAAGCTTCATCCGTTGAAATCGGCCTGATCTTCACCCTGGTGACTAACTTCAGCGGCATGATCTGGGCCAAAGCCGCCTGGAACACCTGGTGGACCTGGGACCCGCGCCTGACCACCATGACCATCATGGCCTTCACCTACATCGCCTATCTGCTATTGCGACGTGGCATGGACGACCCTGCCAAGCGCGCTCAGTTCGGCGCTATTTACGCGCTAATCGGCTTCATCACCGTACCCATGACCTTTTTCTCAGCCCGTTACCTGCGTACCATCCACCCCATTCTCTTCGGCAGCGGCGCAGAAAAAATGGCTCTCACCCCCAAGATGGTCCAAACCATGGGGGTTAGCCTGGTGGCCTTTACCGTTTTGTTCATTGCTTTGCTGCTCTACCGCGAGCGCTTAATGGCGGCGGAAGAACAATTGAACGCGCTCGAAAGCGCCCAGGAGGACTTCGATGCCTGATACTTCTGTTTATTTGGTCTACGGTTATATTGTCATCTTTGGCATCCTGGCGGTTTATATCACCTCCCTTGCTCTGCGCGGTCAACGTGTCCTCAAGAAGCTAAAAGAACTCGAGAAAAAGCCCTAAATATTTGGACCAAGAACAATTTTTGACAACGACACTGGATTTAAGCGAATGGAACACATCGAAAGCACGCCTTCAGAAACCAGTAATGTTGAAGTATTTCAGTTGGCATTGAAGTTAATGGATAAATACCAGAAGGCTTTTGAAGCTTTGGCCGAGGGCGAAGCTTCCTCGGATGAGGCCGCTGATTGCCCCAATTGCTCTGAATAATCTGGAAGATCCAACCTGCGAGCCCTTGTAGGGTGGGTTCCCAACCCACCACACCATTTTTTGGTGGGTCACCGACCCACCCTACAAAACTGGTTCCAAATACAAGAATAGAGAGCTCAATTCTCTCTATTCTTGTTGTTCTAAGTGATCTTTTCAACTATGATTTTTACTCGTCAAATTACTGGTAAACTCCCCTGATCCTCAGCAGTTTTGACCGTGATGGCCGCAATCAGTGTCGTGGTTGTGTTCGTGGCCGCTCTGGTCGCAATTGGCATCCCCTGTCTTTGGCAACTGCCCAGCCAGCAGTGATTCTGCCTGTTCGCGCACCTTACCCGTAGCCCCTGTAAAAACCTCAATCCCTGCAGCCCGCAAGGCGTTGATAGCTCCCCCGCCAATGCCACCGCAAATGAGCGTATTTACATTTTGCGTTTTCAGAAAGCTTGCTAGAGCGCCGTGGCCTTCAGCTGGCGCTGGAACGCGCTCTTCTTTGACAATCTTTCCATCTTCCACCTGGTAAATCGCAAACTCGGGCGTACGGCCAAAGTGCGCAAAAACCTCGTCTTGAAAACACGTTACTGCAATTTTCATTTCTTCACTCCTGTTTATTTTCTGTTCACCAACTGAGTCGGTGTACGTATAGTGCCCGTCCCTGATATAAAGCGGCAGAGCCTCAACCAGCGCCCTGGCCACCTTTTGCCGCGCGGACCTCAGCAGCATCTGCAGCAATTGGCGCGAAACAGCCAAAGATTTGGCGGCCTCTTGCTGGTCCATCCCCTGGTAATCCACCAGGCGCAAGCACTCCCACTCTTCAAGGTTCAGAGTGATGCCTGGCTTGTCTTCATGGTTTCGCTCATCACTGGCAATGAAAGCCAGAGCCTGCGGCATATCCCGGATCGTTTTCAGTCGGATTGGTCGCGGCATGGTACCCTCAATTTTATTAGCATATGCCAATAATACATCAAATAAACTGGCTGTCAATGCCTTTAGGCAATGTCTGCGTCTGTATGCGATCAGGAGACCGGCACAATCGAATTTAAGACCTTCAGCCCTTGTAGGGCAGATTCCCAACCCCCTAAAAAATGTGCGAACGAATTCATTTGGAGATGGAAAATTAGAGGTTCCCTTTCTGGCACTCCACTTGCATCCAATCTTACAAGCTATCATCAGTGAATCCTGATGGTGAATTGCCTCATCTCATAGGGAACGCAGAATTGCGTTCCGGATCGCAACTAAGAACGGAACGGTTTTCACCGTTCCACACGAAGAACAGTTATTCTCAAATGGGTTTTGTACTTGATGAAGGAATAGGAATTTAACCATGGAACGCGCATTTGGCATTGATCTAAACGAATTTGACGCCGGCAAAGGCAAGCTGGATTTCGATAAAATCCATGCCCACCAGCCCGAGGTCAGCTTTATCGCGGCTCGTAGCGGCGTCAACCAGGATTACCAGGACCCGTGCTTTTCAGACTACTGGACCCAAATGGGCCGCATCGGCGTCTGCCGCCTAGCTTATCACGTCATCCATTTCGGCGATTCCGCCCTGAACCAGATGGACAACCTCTTCAAAACGGTTTCTGGAGATACCATCTGGTCTGTTGACCGCCTAGCCCTGGCTTTTGAATCAGCTGGGCTTAACCCCAAACTGCGCATCACCAGCACCGCCCTCAAATGCCTTGAAATCTGCAAAACCCGCACCGGCTTCTACCCGGTCATCTATTCCAATGCCACTTGGCTCAACGAAAACTTGGACCTCACCGCGCTGCCGCCTGTGCACTTCTGGCTCTCCACTTACGAAAAAGCGCCCCTGCCGCTGCTTTACGCGGCCGAACACACCGGCCCCCCCACCCTGCCCATGGGGCTCTCCACCTGGCTCATCCAGCAGACCGGCAATAAATGCAAGCCCATCGGCTCAAAACGTCATTACATGCACTACGACCGCTTCAACGGTAACACGGATGAACTGCACTACTTCTTTGGCAAGGCCGGAAAAGTAAGCCCACCTACCGCCAGCCAGCTGCAATTCCAGGCGCGTTGCATCGTCACTGCGCTTTATACTCGCGGCGGACCCGGTGCTGCCTACCCCGTGCTTGGCACCATCAGCCTGGGTGACCTCGTGGACGTCTACGAAGTGCGTGATTCCTGGTTCCGCATTGATCCTTCTGCACAGGTTTGGTGTTCCGGTTCGCGCAGCTATCTGCTGCCAATTGGCGCTGATGAAATGGACGAAGCCACCCTCTTTCAAATTCGAGTGGTTGCCCCCGGTCTCTACAAACGTTCCGGGCCTGGTGCTACCTTCCAGGTGGTGGGTACCCTTGCTCGCGGTGATTTGGCCACGGTGTATGAGTTGAAGGAGGGTTGGTACCGCGTCAAATCAGGCGCGGAAGTCTGGTGCGCGGCTGGCTCCCAGTACGTGGAACGCATCGAAAGCCCGAGCGCTGAAGGCTAAACACTCTTGATAAAAACCATTTGTTTATTAAAGCGCAAAGCCGGCCTGGTGCCGGCTTTGATTTTATTAGCGGGTGATTAAATCTCGGTAAAGAGATTCCCCAGCAGAAGCAGGGCATAACCCAGCACTACCCATATGAAGGCAGAGAAGAGCAGGGTTCCGCCCATGGCGAACTGGGCAACAAGGCCGATGACGACGAGAATGATGGAAATGAGGAGAGTAATAGATTTTGGTCTGGATGTTTTCAAGGTTTCTCCTAAGATAAGTACATGATTCGCTTGTAGCCTGTGCTACTTAATGATTTTAGTCGATTTTCAAGCTATCAATTTTCCTTGCAGCCCTAGCTTATACAGCCTTATTGGATAACCACTTTGCAGGTGTGGCGTTTCGAGCAATATTTACAATCCAGATAGGCTTAGTAATGTTAACAAATTACGAATTTGGGTCGATTGTTTGTAATTTCAAATTGACACCCTAAACAATGAATTTATAATAATATTTGTAATATATCTCAAATTCTAGAAAATGGAGAACTGGTGAATAAACGCACGTTTCTTGTTTTGCTTGCCTTGATTGCGGCTGTCTTGGTGGGTTGGGTTGTCTGGTCATCCAGCCAGGCAAAAGCCAAACCCGTCGACGCGAATGCAATTGGCGCCCAATGGTGGGGTTCCGCCCATGCTGACCTCAAGGCAGAAGCCTTTACACACTGGAACGGCGAAAAACCAGAAGTAGAAGGCGAAGCCCCTATGGTTCCCACAACCTGCGCCAAATGCCACAGCACCTCTGGCTTTGTTGACTACCTCGGTGGCGATAAAACTGAAGCCGGAAAAGTGGACAGCACCGCCCCCATTATGCAAGGCGTCCAATGTGCAGCTTGCCACAACAGCGCCACTCCATCCTACACGGATGTGACCTTCCCTTCCGGCTCTGTCATTAACGAAGGCAAAAACGCTGTTTGTGCTACCTGCCACTCCGGCATGGGTTCTGGTCCTGGTGTAGATAAGAACAAGCTGGTTGTTGCAGCTGGTGCTGGCGCCGATGACACCGTCCTCGAAAAATCCTCACTGATGGGGCCCCACTATTCTCATGCCGCAGCTGTTCAAGCCGGAACCACTGGCAAGAGCGGGTACGAGTACGCTGGCAAGACCTACGTCGGCACCTTCACCCACGATGAGAAGGTAAACGAATGCACCGAATGCCATGATCCTCATACTCTCTGGCTCAAAGAAACTCAATCCGGTGATGCAGTTTGCTCCACCTGCCACTCCAACGTCAAGACCTATGCGGACTACCGCATGGTGCCTGGCAAGGTCGATTACGATGGTAACGGCAAAGTTGAACCCGTTGCAGCTGAAATCCAGGGCATGGAAATTCGCCTTGAAGAAGCCATTACCAAGTACAGCGGTGAGAAACTTGGCAAGGCTTTAGGCTTCAATTTCGATGCTTATCCCTATGGATACGTCGATACCAATGCTGATGGCAAGATTGACGAGACCGAAGGCGCATTTGCGAATGCCTACAACACCTTCAGCCCCCGCTTGCTCCGTGCAACCTTCAACCTGATGTTCTCCCATAAAGAACCCGGTGCTTACGTCCATAATGCCAAGTATGTCCTCCAATTGATGTACGACTCAATTGCTGACCTCGGCGGCGATGTGGCCGGCCTCACACGGCCTTAATAGTAGGATTGGCTCAATTATGAACTCTACAACTACCGCTCAACGGAAGACCATCTTCTTGCTTATCTGTGCCCTGCTTGTCGCGGCACCGCTGGTGGTGATGTTCCTCTTCCCTTCGCCTACCCCGCTGGCGCCGCTTGAAAAACTTTCAATCGCGCTTGGCTTTGTTGGATTGACATTGGCTGGTCTGCAATTCATTCCCGTCGCCAGGCTCCCTGGGTTGGGTAATGCTCTTGAGCTGGATAAAGTCTATAAGGGACATCACGCGGTGTCCCTTATCTCCATCCTCTTCATCTGCCTGCATCCATTCCTACTTATTCTCCACAACGCTGATTTTGTAGCTTTGCTGAACCCCTTCAATAAAATGACGGTCTGGGCTGCTGGCGCGTGGGGACTCATCTTCTTTGTGGTCATTGGCGTCATTTCTGCCTTCCGCAAAGAAATCAAACTTGACTACAAGGTTTGGTTGGTCACGCATGACGTTCTGGCGATTGCGCTCTTTGTGGCAGCTCTCATTCACGTCTTTAATGTGCGCCTCTACACCGCCCGCAAGGCCATGGTGGGGCTTTGGATCCTCCAGGCAGTTATCTGGCTGGGAATTACGCTCTGGATCCGCCTATTCCGCCCTCTGGCTTTGGGGAAGAACCCCTACGTCGTCAAGGAAGTGGTTGCTCAACCCAACAACACCAGCGATGTCTACCTCGTCCGCAAGGATGGCAAACCCGTCATGCAGTTTGATGCCGGTCAGGTCGCCTGGATTGGTACGGGATCAGCCTTCGAGTTTAGCCGAAACCCATTCTCCTTTGCTGGCAGCGCTGAAGATCGTGAAAAACTGCGCTTCTCCATCAAAGCGGCTGGTGATTTCACCTCCAAGATGGCCACTCTCAAACTTGGCGATCAGTTCTTTGTGGATGGCCCGTACGGCACCTGCAACATCTGCAGTGAAGTCTCCCAGGCTGGGATCGTGCTCTTTGGCGGCGGCATTGGTATGGCGCCCATTATGAGTATCCTCAATACTTTGGCCGACCGCAAAGATCAGCGACCGGTCTACGTCTTTTATGGTGATCTGAACGAAGACACCCTGATGTATCAGGATGAACTTAATCGCCTCAAGACTCAGACAAATCTGACCCTCGTTCAGGTACTCGAACGGCCGATCAACCCAGACTTCCGGCCATGCGGCTATATCAACCGCGGTTTGATTGAGCAGACTCTGCCCGCTAATTACAAAGACTTTGTCTACTTCATGTGCGGCCCTCTGCCCATGATGAAAGCCATGGTTAAGGCTCTTAACGCTCTGCAGGTTCCTGCGGATCACATCAGCGCCGAAGAATACGAAATGGCCTAAAGCCTAATTTGTTGTCAAACAGGCGGAGGATAACCTCCGCCTGTTTTATTATCCCTAACCGACCCGTTCTCTGTTCTGCGGTAGCGGCGGGATAAGGAACATTCCCGCCAATTTTCCCCGTAAGGGAATAGGCCAGTGCAACCCTGCGGTCATTGCGATAAGCTTCAGCGACGAAGCAATCTGTATTTGCGGATGGTAAACACCAGATTGCTACACAAAAGAGACTTGCAATGACTACAATTTTGTCTTGTTGAGCGCAGTGAAACATCTTCCAGGTTTGAGTCAGTACTAGCAGATCCTTCGCAAAAAAGCTCAGACCTGCTATCAGGAGTCAAGGGTACAAAGGACAAGAGTCAATGTATCACATAAGCTCTTTGTTCCTTCATTACAACGTAAACCCTGGCAAGCAATTTGCGACATAACGCGCCCATGGCTACGCAGGATGACAAGAAAGTGTCGGTCATTCTGAGAAGCTCCAGCGACTAAGCAATCTTTACTTGCTTACGACGAAACCCGGATTGCTTTGTGAGACCAGTCGCAATGACAATTCCAATCCAGTTTCTTTTGCTGTGTCTTTATTCCCCGCAGCCTATCGCCCAGCTCTCCATGTCAAGGCTAAATAGAAATGTCCTACTCTGGCTAAATAGAAATGTCCTATTGGGTTGATAAAGTTGTCAGAACAGGTTTGCCATTTATCTTCTTTCCATAGGTTCTCCAGGAATGGTTGTAAGCAGGGGGAAGCGGAGTAGCGTTTGCGGATTTAGTGGAGACGACAGCGCCTTGTCTCGGTCTTTTCTCAATTTCTTTCAAGGTGAGCGGATTGCCATGAAACCAGGCTGAGATTGCA
>Ga0209748_1000379_pt1 | contig 24135 bp, 20 predicted proteins | sample BarGraIncu00421A_FD_185490 | JGI IMG/M metagenome (GOLD analysis project Ga0209748, IMG submission 185490) | Arctic peat soil microbial communities from Barrow, Alaska - Barrow Graham LP Incubations 004-21A (SPAdes) (version 2) | ecosystem: Environmental > Terrestrial > Soil > Wetlands > Peat... | reverse complement strand
GGTTTGCACTTATAAAAGTTGTGACAATTATTGCTATGATCATTTTAGGTATGGTTATGATTACAACTGGATGGGGTAATGGAGGAATCCCTATTGGAATTTCAAACATATGGAATAATGGCGGCTTCTTCCCCAATGGAATAAAAGGTCCAATTATGGCTATGGTAATGGTTGCATTTGCTTTTATCGGAGTTGAGCTTATCGGTGTTACCGCCGGTGAAGCTAAAAACCCGGATAAAGTAATACCATCAGCAATTAATAAGGTTTTAATCAGAATACTGATATTCTATGTAGGGGCAATGTTTGTAATCATGGCACTTTACCCATGGGCAACAATTGGAACGACTGGTAGTCCATTTGTTGCAACCTTTAGTAAACTTGGAATTGGTGCAGCAGCAGGTATTATAAATTTTGTTGTATTAACTGCGGCACTATCATCGTGTAACAGTGGTATTTTTACGACAGGCCGTATGCTTTATAACCTTTCGCTTCAAGGTTCAGCTCCAAAAATGTTTGGAAAGCTTGGTAAAACACATGTTCCCAGCACTGCGATTTTAATTTCTGCAGGTTTCATGCTTATTGGTGTTTTTCTTAATTTTGTTGTTCCAGCGAAAGTATTTGCATATGTTACAAGTATTGCAACCTTTGCAGGTGTTTTTTCATGGTGCATGATTTTACTCGCACAAATGAAATTCAGAAAATCTCTTACCCCTGAACAAATAAAAAAATTAAAATTTCCAATGAGAGGGTATCCTTTTACTAATTATTTGAGTATTGCATTTTTAATATTCCTGGTAGTAGTAATGTGCTTTAGCCCAGATACTCGAATAGCAGTTATTGTAGGACCACTTTGGTTATTACTATTAGTTGTCTATTATTATGTTAGCGGTATTCATAAACGATCCAGTGTTGCAGTTAAATCATTGCGCCCGGAATCCGATAAAATATCCGCTACAATAACGGCTGTAAGTGATGTTAAAGAAATATTATGAAATTGCAACTGAGTAAAGAGACTTTTTAGAAATACAAATAAAAGCCTTTGAAAATGAAAATTCGAGATAAGAAATAAGCGCAAGCGTACGAAAAAATGATATTTCGTACGCTTAGCTCTTTTTTGAAAGCATTTTTCAGCTATCTTAAGATGTTAGTTCAAAAGAATATGATATGATTTAGTGATTGAAAGGAAGTGAGAAAAAATGAAAATTAGCAAAGAAGATAAGATCAGAATAATAATTGATGCTTTAGATGAGGTGCTGACAATTCCAAACCAAAAAGAAGACCAGCTTAAAGACGCGTTAAGAAATGCATTAAGAATCATCGAAGACAAAGAAAAAGAAAACTAGAGAAGGTTACAATGAAAAATAGATTATCGTGAAACGAAAGAGGGGGGGGGAGAAATAAGAGATGTATCAATATTATTATAAGTTAGAAGTATTTGGCTCATGCCTAACGGAGTGTAGCGGAGAAGGCGAAGAAGCCATTATTCCAAACGACAAAGGCATTGTTATTATTGGTGATGATATATTTAAAGGGCACAAAGAATTGGTCCGGGTTGAATTTCCGGATACAATCAGTGATATTGGTGGATTTGTCTTTGATGGCTGCATATGCTTACTTCTAAAAGTGTGTAATCTTAAACCAATTTATATTTACACAGAAGCATGAGGCAAATTTGTATTGATTCTTCAGTTTAAGAAAATCACAATACCCCTTTTGTGATTTAGAAGCTAATGAAGTTTATAAAGAAAAGTATAAAGATGAAATGTTGAGAAGGAGAAAACAGAGATGTATCAATATTATTACAAGCAGCAAGAATTTGGCTCATGCTTAATGGAGTGCAGCGGAGAAGGCGAAGAAGCGATTATTCCAGGTGACAAAAACATAGTTATTGTTGGCGATGATATATTTAAAGGACACAAAGAATTGGTGCGGGTGGAATTTCCGGATACGATCAGTGATATTGGAGGATTCATTTTCGATGGCTGCGAGAAATTGAAAATTGTGAAATTACCTTCGAACCTCAAAGAATTTTGGCAATATGCCATGACCAGATGCGGCATTGAAGAAATTGAAATACCTGGAAGTGTAGAGCGGATCGCATCTTTCACATTTAACCAGTGTGATCAATTGACGACGGTAAGAATCAATGAGGGGACAAAGAAAATTCTATCATGGGCATTTCAGGATTGTGTCATGTTAAAAAATGTTTATTTGCCAACGACAATAGAAGAAATTAGTGATAAAGCCTTTGAAGGATGCCCAAATGTTGAACTTCACCAATCAAATAAAGCATGACGAAAAAGCTTTCTGTGGGGTTCTATATTCATTAATAATAGGATTGCTATTATTAGACATTATTGCACCGTGAAAACTTAAAGCACTTTGGCTAAAAGACTGAATCGAACAATTGTAAAATAGATGTATATGCAAAACCTGCAGTACAAAATGCTGGGGTTTTTTTTTGTCAATTTCGAGAGATATAGTATCTAAAGAAGAATATTCAATAAAGTTGAAGTATTTTGATAGAATCAATGAAAATCAATTGCCAGTTGACTCTAAAAGCGTTAAAATTAAAGAGATATGTTAAGATTGCATAGTAGCGATTGTACATTCATAATAAAGAGAAACAAAACGGTGCGAAAAAGACGTATCAATAAAGATAGCGAGAAAAAATGGAAAAAGCCTTTAAAAGCCCTCGAAGATGAGCCCAGAAACTCACCACTGCCACCACAACAACAAAGAGCGGGTAGCCCCGAAGGCAAGCTCAATCAGCCCATTCAGATCTTTGATTCCATGGACTTATCCAACAGCCAGGAATTCCCGGGATATTCTGGAAAATGCCTATATGTACCTCATCAAGAAGTCTTCCGACGTCGGCGGCCAGAAGGGGGCAAATTCTATAGCCTTACCCAGATCAAAGAGGTCATGGTCCGGCTCATCAAACCCCCACGAAAACCTGACCATCTATAATATAAATGTGCTGAGATTGATACAATTTAATTATCCTCTAAAGTACTGTGCATAGGGTATGCAGTATTGAAAAGCAGGGATGATAAGGGATTTTCATGATATTTACAGCACATTAACGGTTAAAGAAATAAGTTCTGTGAAGGCCTTCTGTGATAAGTATAGTCTGGATTTAACTAATTTGGTTAGAGATTAGTACGGTTAAGGGGAAGGCTTTTAAGGGATTAAATATCCCCCTAAAAGTCTGAGAAAATGGTTAATTGTGGGGTTATAGGGAGATGTTTGAGATTAAAAACAGTGATGTCATCAGTGAGGAAGAAAAGAGCAGCCTTTTAGACACGGCTTATTTATTGAGCATTAAAGGTATGAAAGAAAGGCTCGATGAAGGACTTGAGGCGATTATCGAGGATTGTGCTGATTTTGAGTGGTGACAAGGGGGTATCAGTGTTATGATGTTACATGATTTGTTGAGGCAGGTGTCGGAGATATTAACACCCGAGACAGGCAGTTTCTATGGTTATTTATTGCACACAAGTGATGACAATGGTGGGTTTTTAAGAACTGGGCATTGTTAGTGGGAGAACCCTAAGGAGGAGAAGAGTTTTGATTAAAAAAGTAATGGGGTATCCAAAGTATTTAAAAAATGATGAAGTAGTTTTCATCTTTAATGGCAGTGAAAAGATAGGGGTAATCGCTATGGTTGATTCTCAGGGTACTTTTGGCCAAAATGATGAGGTGTCATACGATATTTTTTCGGAAGAAGGATGTTTATTTAAACATATTACTGAGTCGAGAGTTTTAAGAAGGTTGGATGAAGATGCAGTTTAGGGAATTAATAACTTTATGAAAAGAAGTGAAAGATGCTAACTCAATTGATTCTCATCGCAATGAGATTGCTCAGTTAATACCTGAGGTTGAGATCATGTTTGGTTTTGATCAGCAGCATCGAGCGCATCAACATGATTTGTGGCTGCACAGCTGTCACACGGTGGTGAGTTTATCTAGATATTTGGATGATGGTGAGCTTTATTTGGATGGTTTGTTACATGATATCGGAAAACCTTACTGTCAAAGTAGAGTTTCAGGGGAAAATAAAGGGGGTATCCGTTACATTGACCACTCGGCTAAAGGCATGGAAATTGTGCGAGACTGTGTTATTCCTGCGATTTACTCCGGAGGCGTGACTGTCTCAGATGAGGATATTAAGCGGCTTTCATTCTATATTGGGTCTCACGATGATTACTTTAATTTAAAAAGTCATTTGGATAAGGTATCTTTGGTTGAGTTGAAAAATTTGATACTTCTGCAGATCGCTGATGCGGGGTCACATATTCAATTACCGGCAGTCAAAAGAAGGCTTTTGCTCTGCAGAAGATTATTAGGTGAGTTAGAACTTTTAGGTGAAAAAGGGGTCTGAAGAAGCGCATGGCGGTCGCCGTTGATCGTCATTTTTTATGCCAAAAATGCGCTCAAACGCCTTTTTAACGGTTTTTACAATCAATAGATAATAAGCGCCAATGAAGTAGGTTGGCTTAAAACAGGGGGAATTTTGCTATATTACAATTAAAGTCATAAATTAATTATTGATATAAAAAAGAGATTGTGCTACAATTTTATCATAAATTAATTTGTGATAAAAGAAGGCGGTGCTGTGATGACGAAAGAGACCATGAAAACAAAAATCGAACGGCTGGAAAAGGAGAAAAAAGCCGATCTGGAACGAATTATGCAGCTGAATCAGGAGATTCTGGCAATACAAGAAGCGGCGGATCAGGAGTTTGCCAACAGTCCGACTAAAAAGCAGTATGAAGGTCAGATCCAATTTCAGAGCGAGAAAATCATTGTTCAGGATAAGCGGTTGAATCGGGAAATCGAAAAGAATGAATCCCTGAGGGGTGAAATTGAAAGGTTAGAGACTCAAATTGGCGATTTAAAGGTTCGAAAAGTAGAAAGTTGTCCAAAGATTCACAATGAGCGAAATGCCGGCAGAAAGGCTAAAATTGACGAAAAAACAACAGCACATATTCAGATGTACCGGGCGCAGGGGATGACCATTAAAGAAATTGCTGAATTGGTGGGTTTGAGTTACGGATCAGTGCAGAAGATTATCAAAAATTAATATGTGATAATATGATGGTTGTGAGCGGTTAGTTGGTAAGAGATTTAAAAAATAAAGTTACTTAAAACCACTTTATTTTTTGATAGCCGTGCCTCAAAATTTAAAAGTATTGACACCGATTGAATACCTTGATTAATAAAAAATGTTTATTTCTATTAATCAAGGTATCTTGTTCCGCTACTTGTTATTTTTACTTCTATTGAACCTCAATAGCTTTAAATAGCCATTGAGGTTCATTTGAGGGATATAATGGTTATGATTTTTATCGTTATATTTTCCCAGACAATTTGGAATAAAAACTTATTGATCATTCTAAAACCCATAAAAAAGTTCGCAAATAGCGAAAAAAGATCTTGACTTATTAAAAATATTTTGCTAATATATGTATAACAGCAGATAATATACGTTGTATATTAAGGTCTTTTCCCATAAATTGGAGTGCAAAGCACTTGAGGAGTAAGTAATACTCTATTATATGGGGCGCTCATGTTCCGAATGACATCGAAGCAGGTTGCACCATAGCAACGCTGAAAGGGAACTTCAGCGTTGCATAACGGATTAGATAGGCTATTCTGTATGCACCTATCTCTTTTTAGGGAACGGGGTTCAAGATAGTATAAGAACCTCGAGAAAGAGATTTATTTATGAAAAAAAATAAGAAAAGAATGCTGTCCGTACAGAACCGTCAAGAAGAACCTCGTAAATCTGTAAAAAGAACAATTTCATTACGTAAAAATATCTTTAAGATGTTATTTAAAGGAATGGAATTCTTATGGTTACTGATACAAATTTCAGAACACATAAGACAGATTTTCAAGTGAGGTAGTTACAAAGCCTATCTAATTTTTTTAAATTTTATGAATTAAATTGATTGGTAATATATTGAAAGGAGTAACTTATGATTGGTGATGTTTTAAAAAGGACAAGAGCGATATATGGCTTTAAGGCAACTGAAATGAGTAAGTTGCTCGAAATTTCTAAAAGTTATTTATCTGAAATTGAGAATAATAAGAAAAAGCCATCGCTTGAATTACTTGAGAAATATTCAAATATTTATGAAATTAAATTATCGTCTTTAATTTTGTTATCAGAAGATTATGATGATGCAAAAAAAAATAATAAGGGTGAAGTATTTGTAAAGAATATAATGCTTAGATTGATTAATGGTATGTCAAAAGGAACAGAGTAGATTGGCTGGAATGAAAAAACAACGATACGATATTAATCAATGTGCTTTATACAAGTGTAGATCAAAGAAAAAATTAATGAGTTTATTAGATATATCAATTAATGAATATGATGATATATCTAATATTTCTAGCTACCACAGCTTTAATATCTGTAAAAAAGATATAAATGAAAAAAGAACAATAACGGCTCCTGACAATAGATTGAAAATAATTCAAAAGCGGTTATTACGTTTAATGACGTATATTAGAAGGCCTGAATGGTTAATGTCAGGAGAAAAAGGTAAATGTTATATTGATAACGGAAAAGCTCATGTGAATTCAAAATATATACTTACAATTGATATAAAAAAATTTTATGATAATTGCAAACGAGAATATGTATTTAAGTTCTTTAAAGATAGGTTATTAATGGCTGGCGATATTGCAGGTTTTTGTACTGATCTCGTTTGTCTTGAGGGTGGGATTCCTACCGGATGTCCAACAAGTCAACTGATTGCATTTTATGCATATGAAAATATGTTTACAGAATTATTTACTCTAGCCGAAACAAATAGTTGTATATTTACTGTTTATGTCGACGACATGACATTTTCATCAGCAACACCGTTTGAGGTTAATAGATTAAAAAAAGATGTCGATATTTTATTAAGAAAATATGGTCACAAACCAAAGTATAAGAAAGTTAAGTATTATAATAAAGATACGCCGGCTCCAATAACGGGGACTATAGTGACTGTAGATAATAAATTAAAAATTCCAAATAATTTACAAAAGAAAGTTTATGATAGCTTTCAGGAATTAAAGGAAATTATGGAAAAAGAAAAATTAAGTGTTGCCGATAAAAAGAAATTGATGACATTAAATGGTCAAATTCAATCAGCAAAAAATATAGAACAGAATAAGTTTGTAGAGATAAAGAGATTAAGTGATCGTAGAAAATAAGAAAGAACTGGTAAATAAATACATCTTAATCTATTACGCAGAATTTCAAAGACAAACATCATTAGTTAATTATTGATGTTTGTTTTATTAAAGGACATTGAAACCAGAATCACAATTAAAGAGGAAAGTGGCGGGCAAAAATACCCAATATGATAGAAAGTTTTTTGGCAAGTTTGCTCGAGTATGTTTAAAGGGTATCCGTGTAAGAACAAAAGACGAATTAGTTCAACGCATTTATCAGTATATGGATGAAGTCAATGCCGAGCCTATTGTGTATCGTTGGAAATATAAAATGGATAAAATACAAGTTTGATATTTGCATAGTTATATAAAAAATGATGTACTAGGAAGAGAGGTGTTAGCATGGCTACCATAGAAAGCATTAAGCAAAAAATACTACAATTAGATGCTGGTTCTTTTCAAAATATTTGTGATTCTTATTTATCAAAGGTTGGCTATCCATTTATTGTTTCTCTAGGAGCAGAGGCAGGTACAAAAAAAACTACAAAAGGTACACCAGATACATATTTTTATACATCCGAAGGAAAATATGTTTTCGTTGAGTACACAACCCAAAAAGCAAACTTAATAAGTAAAATTAAAGATGACATAGTAAAATGTTTGGATGAAATTAAGACCGGTATAATTCATGAAAAAATTTCGGAAATTATCTATTGCCATACGTCATCTAATATTACACCAGCTCAGGATAATGATGTGAAAGGCGTGTGTGAGAATGCAGGCATTAAACTTACTATTATTGGGATAGACAAACTTGCAGAAGATCTATACCTTTTTTATCATGGTCTAGCTCGCAATTTCCTTGGAATATCATTGAGTACTGATCAAATTCAATTATATGATGATTTTGTTGAGCACTATAATGCTAATAAGATGGCAGCACCAATTGATACAAAATTTTTGTTTCGCGATAATGAAATCAAATGTATAAATGATGCTTTTGAGAAATCTAATATTGTAATATTGAATGGTGCGTCAGGCGCTGGTAAAACAAGGTTAGCTCTACAATATGCGAAGGTTCATTCCAAGGCTAATAATGAAAAGCTCTTTTGTATACATAGTAGAGCCCTGCCTATTTATGAAGACTTGAAGCTTTTTATTGATAATCCTGGCAATTATTTTCTTTTGGTTGATGATGCAAATCAATTAGCGGGACTTCAGCATATTATTCGTTACACAACGATGAATCCGCAAGGTTATAATGTAAAAGTCATTATTACAGTGCGTGATTATGCAATACGAAAAGTGATAAATGATGTTCGAGAAATCGCTCCATTTGAGCTCGTAAATATTGGTGTATTCACAGATGATGAGATAAAAAAAATACTGGAAATAACGCTTGGTATTTCTGATCCAAATTATCTTGAGAGAATTGTAAGAATTGCAGAGGGAAACGCTCGAATTGCATTAATTGCTGGAAAAGTTGCTTGCAGTTCAAATGATCTAAATTCTATAAATGATGTATCGCAACTGTATGAAGATTATTATTGTGCATCTTTGCAAGCAAATCATTTTCAGCAAGAAAATGATTTGCTAATAACTGCTGGATTAGTCGCTTTTTTGGAAGCTGTACATATAGATCGCATTGAATACTGACACCAATTCTTCAATCAAAAGGGCTAAATCGCGATAAGTTCATTGAGAATATTCACAAACTGCATGAACTGGAAATCGTCGATATTTGCAATGATAAGGCGGTAAATTTTTCTGATCAATGTTTTTCAAACTATTTGCTAAAATATGTTTTTTTTGATAAAAAGCTTTTAAAATTATCGGAAATGATAAAAATATGTTTTCCAAGGTATAGAGAGAGAACTATTTCTAGCGTTAACAGATTATTAAATATTTTCAGAAATCAAGACCTCTATAATTTCGTTGAAAATGAAATAAAAAGCTTGTGGGATGAGTTTTCTAGAGAAAAATCATTAGTTTTCTTTGAATTTGTTAAAGTGTTTTTTCGTGTACATCCTATTGAGGCATTACTGATTTTGAAAGAAAAAATTGAAGTTGAAGATAGTGTGATAATTGAAGCAAATAACATCGATACCGAAAAAGGTAAAAACAATCAAAGTGTTACTAACGAAATTATTGAAATTCTTAGTGGATATGCAAATATGGAAGACTTACCAACAGCATTGGACTTATTTTTTCAGTATTATTTAAAGCGACCTGATTTGTATATGCAGTTTTATAACGCTATTAATCTCTACTTTGGTATTCAAAAAGATTCTAATGCTTTCGGTTATATCACACAAATAACATTTCTTGAAAAACTAAAAGAATATTCGGCTGATTGGAAAGAAGAAACCGTTGTAATTCTATTTTTTGAAGTGGCGCAAAAGTTTCTCAATTTGTCCTTTCATCTTACAGAAGGGGGAAGAAAGGGTACCTTTATTATGTATACAATCCCACTTTCAATATCTGAAGGCGTTGAAAAATACAGAAAGATTATCTGGCGATATATTTCCGAACTTAATAAAAATGATAGGTATAAATATTGCATTAGAAAAGTTTTAAATTCGTATGGCGGTCATATAGAGGATATAAGCATTTCAGTTGTACAGCTTGATTTGGTACATATTAAATCAATTGTGGAAGAAGCCTTTCCACCAGCTGAATTACGTAATTGCATTCTTGCAGAAAAATTGGTAAAAAAAATTACCCATATAAATATTTGTGGTGAATCTTTGTTTCCAGAATATTTTAAAGGTGAGTGCTTTCGGGCATATCTTCTTCTCAAAGGTCCAGACTACAATGGGAAAATTGAATCTCAAGAACTACAAAAATTAAAACAGCAAGAGATAGAACAATACATTTCTAATTGTGATTTGATAATGTTTAAATGGTTAATTGATATTTGCTGTGTCATTAATGATCTTGACAGTCATATGATCTGGAGAATCGGAGGAGGATTAAAGATTGCATTTGCGGCGCTTTTTAATAAAAGAGATTTTTATGTTGATGCAATGAGATACTACATTCAAAAAGATACGCCTAATAATTTACACCCTAATAGCCTAGTGAAAGCTCTATTTATGCTACTGACTGATTCTGAAGTTTATGATTTAATAAATAGTTATGAATATAATCAAAAAAATGCATGGCTTTATGCATATTATCATGAATTGCCACAAGAGCTAATTACTGAAAAGCATTTACTTGATCTTTATGATTTTTTATCAGATCCTTCAGACGGTACCATTACTTCTTCATCGTATCGAGATGTGGATTTTCTAGAAAAATATTGTGTTATTTGCAACGAAGCCTATATTAATGGATGCAAAATTATTTTAGAAAAGAAGCAGTATTCACCTTTTATTGTAGGTTTATATTTTGATTTAATGTTTAACGATATGCATAATGATCCACAAAGTGTAATTCAAAAATTCAATTACAATATGAAATTACTAGAAGAAATTTATATTGTAATGTTAACGAATAATCCGTATCTTGATTATAATGGAAGGTTTCTGGCAGAGATATATTTATCTTTTTCATCTATTTTGGACAAGTATATTGACTATTTAATTAGCAAAAGTATAGTGATGCTTAGTGATCATAGCGAAAGAATTCAGTGCTTTTTTAAGTTGGCCAATTTTAAAGACATATACGATAAGATTTTTGAACATTTAATACGAGGTTGCCAATTTCCAACAATGAGTGTACCGTTCTTGGAATCTATATTGTTGCAAGATCAAGATAATCAATACTTATTACAGGAACAAGACGAGTGGATTCAGCAGTGTATTCAGTTATATGCAAAAGACACAATAAAGATGTATTGTATATTTTCATTGTGTTCAAAATTAATTGTTGAAAGAAAAAGGGGTTATTTAGAGCTGTTTCTTGAATATAACCAATCGTTTGAAGACTTTAAAAAAATTCCGTTAGTGCCTACTTCATGTAGTTGGTCAGGGAGTGCAGTACCAATATATTCTGCTAGGATTGATTTCTTTGAATCACTCCTTCCTCTGTTCATAGGTTTAAAGTGGATAGAACATAAAAATCATATTGTCAAAGAAATTAATGACTTGAAAAAACGAATTGAGGCTGAACAAATCGAAGAGATTTTAAGGGGATAAATACAAAATAAAAAAATACTGGTTATCGGTAGTGTAAATAATTCTGTGCTTTCTAGTTTTCCAGGTTAATGTAAAATAGATTTAATCAGAGAAGACTTTTAAATTATGGCAAAGCAACGAAAACTCACAAAAGAACATGAATGGTAACCGACAATCAATAATCGAAGCAGGAACGGAACCCGTTTTACAAAAGTTAGGAAAGAGATGGTCTAACGATGAAGAATAACAATTTAGCAACGGTCAATCCGAAGCTTGCCAAAGAATGGCATTCAATAAAAAACGGTTCCTTGACGCCCTGTGAAGTCATGCCTAATTCCGATAAGATTGTCTGGTGGCAGTGTATGAAAGGTCACGAATGGCAGTCAACCATTGGCAACAGAAATCGAGGAAGCGGCTGCCCATATTGTTCAAATCAAAAGGCCTTGCCTGGCTACAACGATTTGGAAACTACCAATCCAGATCTTGCCAGGGAATGGCACCCAATCAAAAACGATCCCTTAATGCCCAGCAATGTAATGGCCGGCTCTCGTAAAAAAGTTTGGTGGCAATGCGTAAAGGGTCACGAATGGCAAGCAGCGGTTTATAGTAAGAAGACTGGCGGTGGTTGTCCTATTTGTGCAAACAAACAGGTTCTTCCAGGCTACAATGATTTGGCGACCACCAATCCGGTGTTGGCAAAAGAATGGCATCCGATCAGAAATCGTTTATTAACACCAATGGCTATAACCTTCAGTTCCGGTAAAAAAGTCTGGTGGCAATGCAGCAAAGGCCATGAATGGCAGGCTACTCTTAATCATAGAAATACTGGTGGTGGTTGTCCTATTTGTGCAAATAAACAGGTTCTTCCGGGCTACAATGATTTGGCGACCATCAATCCAACATTGGCAAAAGAGTGGCATCCAACGTTTAACGGCTCCTTGACACCTAGTAATGTGACGGCTAGCTCCCACAAAAAAGTATGGTGGCAGTGTGCCAAGGGTCATGAATGGCAGGTAAAGGTTACTGATAGAAATCGAGAAAGGGGTTGCCCTATTTGTGCAGGCAAACGGGTTCTTGTGGGCTACAACGACTTGAATACAACCAATTCGGAATTGGCGAAAGAATGGCATCCGACAAGAAACAGTTCTTTGTTGCCTAGTGCTGTAACATCTGGTTCCAATAAAAAAGTATGGTGGCAGTGTGCCAAGGGTCATGAATGGCAATCTACGATTAACAATAGAGATAAGGGTAACGGCTGTCCAATATGTAACGCTGAAACACACACATCTTTTCCCGAACAAGCCATTTACTTTTATTTAAATCAAAGGTTGCCCGCTGAAAATCGTGTTCCTGTTTGTGGCATGGAGGTTGACGTTTATCTTCCAATGTGGAAAATTGGAATTGAATATGATGGCATGCAGTTTCATAATTCTGCTGAAAGCTCAAAAAGAGAAAATAAAAAGGATGAAAAGCTTGCTCAAAATGGAATTACCATCATTCGTGTGAAGGAAAGCGAATCGAATGAGGTAGATCATGGCAGAAACATTATCTATTGTGTATATAATTCAAACTACAGCTACTTGGAACATGTTTTAAAGCATTTGGCTACCATGCTGTTCCAGCTGACTGGCAAGCAATTTCTCTTTGATGTCGATATTAATCGAGATAGAACAATGATTATGGATCAATATATTACAAGTGAAAAAAACAATAGTTTGGCGATTCGAAATCCAGAACTTGCAAACTCTTGGAATTACAACCGAAACGGATTACTTACCCCAGAAAAAATAACGTTTTCTAGTCATAAAACTGTGTGGTGGATATGCGGAAAAAGTCATGAGTGGCAGGCAACTATTCACAATAGAAATAGGGGTGACGGCTGTCCATATTGTGGAAACAAAAAGGTTTTGCCCGGCTACAACGATTTGGAAACCGTCAATCCAAAGTTGGCGAAAGAATGGCACACCATTAAAAATGGTTCTTTGATTCCAAGCAACGTGGCGCCTAATTCCAATAGAAGGGCCTGGTGGCAATGCATCCATGGACACGAATGGAAAGCATTCATTAGCGATAGAAATCGAGGAAGCGGCTGCCTGTATTGTTTAAATCAAAAGGTTTTGCCAGGCTACAATGATTTGGAAACTACCAATCCAGATCTTGCCAGGGAGTGGCACCCAATCAAAAACGATCCCTTACTGCCCAGCAATGTAATGGCCGGCTCTGATAAAAAAGTTTGGTGGCAATGTGCAAAAGGTCATGAATGGCAAGCAGCAGTTTATAATAGAAATACTGGTGGTGGTTGTCCTATTTGTGCAAATAAACAGGTTCTTCCAGGCTACAATGATTTGGCGACCACCAATCCGGTGTTGGCAAAAGAGTGGCATCCCACCAAAAATGGTTTATTAACACCAACGGATCTAACCATCAATTCCGGCAAAAAGGTCTGGTGGCAATGCACCAAAGGCCACGAATGGCAGGCCACTCTTAACTATAGAAATACTCGCAAAGGTTGTCCTACTTGTAGAAAACAAGTAAGTCATATTCTTTTAATTAAATGAAAAAAGCAGGGGCTAGCCCCTGCTTTTTTGTGTACTGCATTTTTAGTTAACGCGATACCATTAAGTATTGTGTAACTAATAAATAATTAACGTGAAATTGCGGGGTTGAATGGTGTCAATTCTTAGTGTCAAAATTTGAGAGTGTTTTTGGTATCATTAGGGAATATATTATTTACGATCCGTTTCTTTAAAAAACAACAATTTATATGACACTCTATTTCAGTGCTTTTTTATGTATCTCTGCGGCATACTGTAAGTGTTAGAATATATCATTTTATTCTTTTAAATAAAGGAAAACATGTAGTATAATTTATAGAATAAGACCAACAGATGACTAGTTTGTTGGTCTGTTTTTGCTTGTTTATAAGTGCATAAATTGATATAATAGACGTGAGATCTATGTCCAAACTCATTGGGGTAAGGTGAAAAAATGGCAGATAAAAAAGTAAAAGTTTATATTTACACAAGAGTATCAACTACGATGCAGATCGATGGATTTTCTCTTGACGCTCAAAAAGAGCAAATTAGAAAATATGCAGATGCGTTTAATTATGAAATTGTTCGGCAGTATGAAGACGCTGGAAAATCAGGTAAATTCATCGAAGGCAGACAAGAATTTAAGAAAATGCTTGAAGATATCAATTCAAATAAAGATGGTGTTTCATATGTTTTGGTATTTAAATTGTCTCGTTTTGGGAGAAACGCCGCAGATATTTTAAATAGTTTGCAGTTGATGAATGACAATGATGTGAATCTGATTTCCGTTGAAGATAGCATTGACAGCTCCAAAGATGCAGGAAAACTAGTGATTACAATTTTATCCGCTGTGGCCGAGATTGAACGTGAAAATATCTTGGTTCAGACAATGGCAGGAAGAAAACAGAAGGCGAGTGAAGGTAAGTGGAATGGCGGTTTTGCCGCCTATGGCTATAAACTTATCAACGGAAAATTAGAAATTGAAGAAGATGAAGCCAAAGCAATACGTCTGATCTTTGATAAGTATGTCAATACAGATATGGGAGCAAACGGGATTGCAAGGTATTTACAGCAACAGGGAATTAATAAGATTGCAAGGCAGAATGGAAAAAGCCCTTACTTTTCAGCAAGTCTGATCAGACAGATTTTGGACAATCCTATATATTTTGGAAAAATCGCTTATGGGCGCAGAAAAAATGAAAAAGTAAAAGGAACAAGAGGAAAATATCACATTGTTAAGCAAGATGATTTTATGATGGTTGATGGAATTCATGCAGCACTCATTGATGAAAGCACATGGGAAAAATCACAAGAAAAGAGAAAATTACAGGCCAAAAGATATGAGCACGTGAATAAAGGCAAAGACGAGAAAATACATCTTTTATCAGGACTTTTACATTGTCCCATCTGTGGAGCAGGGATGTATGGGAATAAATCAATCAAGAGGAAAAACGGAAAACACTATAAGGATTACTTTTACTATGGTTGCAAACATCGGACGTTACTAAATGGTCATGCCTGCACTTATAAAAAACAGCTAAATGAGGAAAAATTGGATAATGCTGTGGCAGAAGTCATAAGCAAGTTAGTAAGCAATCAAAAATTTGCGGATATAATGCAAAAGAAAATTAATATCAAAACAGATACTGCAGAAGTCGAAAAAGAGATTGCTAACTTTCGGAAGCAGCTGGGGAAATACATTGGGACAAAAAGGAGCCTTGAAAAGCAGATCGATAGTCTGGATGTTGAAGATAAGCACTATGACAGGAAATTGTCCGATTTGCAGGATAGATTGGATAAAATGTATGATTACATCGATGATGTTGAACATAGTTTGAAAGAATGCAAGGATAGAAAAAAAGCAATTGAAGCTGAAAAATTGACAGGGGATAATGTATATAAAATATTGATTTATTTTGATAAATTATATGCTATTATGGAAGATGCAGACAAACGATCATTATTATCAGCTTTGATAAAAGAAATCCATATATATGAAGAAGCAAAGCCAAACGGACAGTGGTTAAAGTCGATTATATTCAAGCTTCCAATCATTGAAGATACTATAGAATTAGGTTTGGACAATGATAATCACGTTGAGAGCGTGGTCTTGATATCAAGGGCGAATCGCTGAAATGACGGTTTTATCAATTGTTTTCACAGTATACGAAAACACATCCATCGTTCCTTTAGCTTCGGTGATCCTATTAAGGTCTCACAGATTTGATGGTTTTGTTACTTTCGATGAGCTCAAGGACAACTTTAGTTATCAATTCAGCGGAAATAGTTTATTTTACACCGGACATAATAGAACTTCAAATTTTAATGAAATCAGGGTATCAAATTTATGGAACCATTATATTTGAATTTTCGTTTTGTGTATCATTCTCTTTGAAATGCAGCAGATTAAGTTGCGTTATTATATCATCAAGTTTGGGTGTAACATCACTTTGACTATCATCGATCTCAATAAACGTTTTAATTTCTTGAATATCTTGTGAAATATTTCTTAAATAATCAGTATCATATTTTTGAAAATGAGGGAGAAAAGTTAAAAAGATAGCTGCAAAAATAGCCAGCCATGCCGCAAAGAGAGCACTATTTTGAGTTTTTTCCTCTGTTGTTTTAAAATGTTTATTTATAAAAATCCCCAATTTAGTGGTAGGATAAATCCTTTTATTAAAATAATTACTGCACATGATGCAATGGTCGTATGAAAGCTCATATTTATTATCCTGTAAATAATGAGTATCTTCATAAGTAAAACTTTCATAGTTTATCTCCTTCATGCGTTCTTGTGATGAAAGCGAATTTTTAGGAGAAGCAAGTTCCTTTTTGTAAAATAATCCTAGTACTTCAGGGGTTAAATCATCAGGAACCTCTAAAATTAACATTTCTGATTTCAAATATTCCCAAAGTGTTAAAAAATCAATAATATCATTAATAGACTTAGCTATATACACGCCGTTATAAAAATTAATAGTATAGCCTTTATCATTCCAGCATTCAAGTCTGCTTTCTTGGCTAAAATCAAGCTTAAGAACTATTGATTTGTAGTTTTCAGGATTAACCTCATTTTTTGAAACCTTATCATTATATTTGGTCTCGGGAAGAATATTGGAATATTTATATTTCGAACTTTGATGATAAAAATAGGTTTTAGGGATAGCATCGTTATTAAAGTTACGAAGGATGTCTTCCTTGTTTAACTTTATAATTTCTCCTAAGCTAAAGAATTTTAAATAAGAAATAATATTATTAATTTCACCACTGTAAATGTGTTCTATAGCTAATTTTTGTTGTTTTGAAAATTTCATATATAAATATAACCCCCTTAGAAGAACTTTACACCAAATTATATCATAAATTGACCTATAACACTATATGGTTGCTTTACATTAGTCAAAAGAGTGGTAAACTATAAGAAAAGTATAATGATGGAGAATGATAGTATGGATTTGAAAAAAAACACATTAATGGAGATATCTAAAGAAATAGTAAATCAAACGCTTAGACAAGGCAATAGAACAATATTTATTTTTGCCAATTTTGATGCTTGTAGCACTGAATTATGTTCAAGACTAGAGGAAAGAAAAATACAAATAGATGCTTTAGAAAAAGATATAGATATAGATAACTTTAGAAAATTCCTTAAAGAGCCACAAATAATAGATATGCTAAAAAATTATTTGTGGTATTTAATGAGAATAAATATTTTGAGCGCAAATGTAAAAGAAAAAATAATAGGAGATGATATTAATAATTATTTTGCTCAAATAATTTCAAATCACTATTCTGATCTATTAGATGATGACACTATCTTGGCAATTAAAGATCTTTTTGAAATTATTATGAATATTTGTTCTTTAAAATTTAATAAGAGTGTTTACTCGAGTTTTATTGATATGAATAATGAGAGAATAGTAATATCAAAATATATTTTAGAAGAGACCTCAGAAACCAAGATTTTCGATAGAATTGTTCAAAAAATAAAAACTGGAATGATTTCCGAATTTGTTCTAAGAAATGTCAGATATGAAAAAGTAAAAACAGATTATACAAAGGCTTTAAAACAATTTTATCAAATGGGATTTATATACTTAATAGGAGAATACAAATTTAATGATTTTTATATTCCGCCAATTTTAATTAGTGGTGGGAAGGACAACTTTTTTGATAGAATGATGTATAGAAAAAAAAATAATTATGAAGTATTAAGAGCAAATTGGGAGAAAATATTTGATAAAAATGACATGATTTATATAGTAGGCGGTGCAGGTTATGGAAAATCACTTTTTTTAAAGAATATAATTAATAATTACTCAAAACTAAATATTGCAAATAGCCAAGATTATTTACTTGTCTACTGTGACTTGAAATCTTTTTATTCAAATGGTAATGCTAATAAAAAGACAATGCTAGATTTCTTGCAGGAGTCAATGATAAATATTTCAGGTATTGATACGATATCCAAGGAAGTTATTCAGTATTATTTAAATATAGGTCGATGCATCATACTTTTGGATGCCTTAGATGAGGTTTCTAAAGAAATGCGAGGGGAATTACATAAAAAATTAATATGTTTTTTTTCAACTTGTAATTTTAATAATAAGGTATGTATCACCTCACGTGATAGAGGTTTTATTCCACAGCAGGATATAGAGGTGATGGAGATTCTTCCATTGACTGTTAAAGATATTGGAGATTATATTGAAAAAATGATTACTTTAAAAAAATTTAAAAAAGAAGATAAAGAAACTTTTATGAAACAAGCCCGAGTATTAATAGAAAAAAATTTCTTGAACAATTTTCTTGCGCTTTCATTATTAGTCAATATATATAAATCCGAAAAAGAATTGCCTGAGAATAAGATTGATTTATATAAAAAATGTTTTGAGTACATTGCTAAAAAACGTGAAGAAGAAAAATCTAAGACACGATACAATTGGAAAAGTATGTATCCATTAATGAAAGATAGTACTTTTATCAGCTTATCTGTCTTGGCAGCACCTAATAACAAAGATATTCAAAGAGAAAAAGTGGAAGAATTGTTACTTAAGCAATATAAAACGAAGTATTCAGATGAAGCTACTACGGAGTGTGCAATAAAAGAATTCCTAGATTTTTGTTCTGATAGAACTGAGCTATTTGTTCCATCATCAGTAGATGATAAATTTAAGTTTTTCCATAGATCGTTTTTTGAATACTTTTATTCGAGGTATATACATCAAAGACCTGGCATAGAAGAAATGTATGCATTAATGGCCGAATTTGATATAGATTCGGAAGTTTTCGAATTAACAGTAGCGCTAGTGAAAGAAGATAATGAAGAAAAATATCAGAGTTTGATAGAATATATCTTTGAGAAGATAGATGAAGAATTCAAAAATGAAAATAATATTTGCAATGCATTTAGTATTCTAACATTGGCAATGCAGGTTATTGATGATGCATATTTTATTCAAAAATATTATGAGACAGTCATTAAATACAGTCAATTATTGACAAATAGTAAAATATTCAGTATGAATCAAAAACTATTATCCATGTGTTTGGAAAAGGGGATTGGCGAAGATGCGGAGAGACAGAATAAATTTAAGGAAACATATGAGAAAGCCTGTGTATCTTATCTATTTGCATTGATATCAAATATTAAAGACGCAAGTACAAGGGAAGAATTTTATAATCTTAAAGAGTATGATACGGCGTCAGAGATTCCAATAGAAATGTACTTTAATCATATCTTCCGGATGGAAACAAGGAATATTCCATTTTACATATTCGTTTATAATAAGTACTATAGTATATACGATATGCTTGAAAAATATGATAAAGCAAAAGTCAATAAATCAATAAATCCAATGCCGATAAATCGAAAAGAAAAAAATGCTATTAGAAAAGGATTTAACAATTATATGAAATTAAAAACTAGAGATAGAGAATATCTAATAGAGGCTTTATGCAAAATATCATAAATAGACTAGAGTTGATAAGTTCAATGATTTTGGGATGTTCTTTGAAATCGAAAAGTTTAACAAAGGGGCGCTGATTATTTCACGCAATTCAAAAATGTAATATCCTTCGGGGTTAATTTGTTTGTTGCTGAATTCTATATATGTTGTAATAACCAGGCTGTGTTTCTCAAAAAAGCCTAGTATTTACCTGAAATAGCAGCTACGAACCTTCCGTGTCAATTAAAGCCGTTCTACAACATATGATGATATCTATAATCGCAGATATTAATTGGTACCTTAAAACGGTACGGATCACCTCAGCCTAAAAGAATGAAATATGAATATTCCACTTGAATAGTGGTCTTCCTTAAATTTAAGTAAATTCCTGGTTCTACAGGAGCAAAATTCTGGAATTGTCACGATTTTAATATGTGTGATTTAATGAATGTATAATTAAAATAGCGAAAGAGCCTGAATAGTGCACGCTTTCCGATGATTCAGAGCAGTGTTTCCGATATTTCAAAACACCCTTTTCAGGAACCAGTGCAGTTACTTAATAATTGTTTTAAGCATGAGCAATTATGTAAATACAATTATGGAGGTTGATAATTATAGTGAATTATCGAGAAATAATCCGGCTGAAAAATCAGGGTTACAGAACACAAGTGTTGCTACCAGTTCTAGGCGCTCACGTAGCACGGTTGCCGAAGTTTGGATGGCTATAACACTTACAAAAGTGGTTCTCAATAGCGGATTCTGTATTTTTGACAGGAGGCTTTCCGTTTCGTCATTATGCGGCTCCGCATATCGGATTATCTGGCTCAAAATTGTCGGAATGCACATAATAAACAGGATCCAATGGACTCAGACCTACCCTATGGCGAACATATGATTCGACTGGCACATGGTCAAGATTAACCTGATATTAACTAATTGCACTCTGTCCGGAAACATTGCACTCGTTTTTCGGACAGAGTGCTCTGAATTATCGGAAAAGGTGGACTATCCCAATGGAATACTCAAGAACGCCGAGATTTCACTGATGAATTTAAGAATCAAGTAGTACAAATGTATTTGAACGGTAAACCCAAACACGAAATCATAAAAGATGGATTTAACCCGCTTGTCATTTAATCGCTGGGTAAAACAGCATCAAAATTCCGGTTCATTCAAAGAAAAAAAATCGTAGTGACGAGGAAACTGAACTAATCTGATTACTGATATCACCCGAATCTTCAAATCAAGTTAAAGCAATTACGGAACACGTAAAAGCCGTTTTATGGGCACCCTAGTACGACGGCAATCTTGTCGGATAATAAGTCTGTATTGGGGTGCTTTTTCTCCACCTCCATGCCAGTTGATACTGGCATTATATATGGCTATTCACGGCATTGCAAGAGAGCAGTTTCTTGACAAACTTCCATCCCTAAAACAATAAAGTTCATTGATACTGGATTCCCGCATACGATTACTGGGTCCGGGGAAAAGCAATAGATGACAATGATGCAACAATCGATCCAGCATCGCTGCCGTCATCTGTTCATCATAAAGGACATTAACCCAGCGGGAGAATTCCAGGTTCGTGTTTAAAATCAAAGATTTGCGTTCATAACAATCGGATATGTGTTTCCGGACAAACCTCCATCCCTAAAACAAAGGATAAATATTTTGTAATTACTTTCTTCGAAAAACCATATGTGATATTATTTAAATAGAGGTATTAATATATAGTAAAACAGTAAAAGGAAGGAATTTAATATGGATTATAATACAATTGCTGCGTATGCATTTGAAACAGCATTAATAATTAGTAATGGGACACTTAAAAGCATTGGTTCAGATCTTTGGGAGCTTATAAAAAAACCTTTTAAGATTAATGAGAATGATGAAAAGATTATTAATGAATTAGAAGATAATCCTAATGATATGAAACTTCAAGGGAAGGCAGAATTAAGATTCAGCCAACTTTTGAAAGAGAATCCTGATATTGCTGAAGAATTAACAAAATGTATCGAGAATTTTAAAAGAACAAATAAAGTGGAAAACTGTAAAAACGTAGTTATTACCAATAATATTGATTCAAATGGAGTGTTTATTGTTGGAGATGGTAACCATTATGGAAAGCAGTGATTTTTTGGTAAAGGATAGTAAAAATATTGTCATTAGTAACAATATATCTACAAATACTCTTCATGTTGGTGATACTACAAATCACTACTATTGTTCGTTTCCTGAATATGATAGTATAGTTGAAAATATTATGTTATGTAAAGAATCTATTAATGCAATTAATAATGATTTAGAAGTAAGTCGAAAATTGATAAAAAAAGTCAAAGAATTAGAAAAACAAAGATTGGCTTTTATTTCTGAAATTTATAGGCTAGCCAAAATTTTTAATAATACGTCACTTAAATCAAATCGACTTAAACTCGCTGAAGAATATTTTATAAAAGGTAACCTTAAAGAAGCAGATGCAATTTTAAAGTTAGAAGATATGAAGATAGAGAAGAATGCTGTTTTATTAGAAAGACAAATTGCTGATAAGCATTGTTCAGAACTTTCTAAAGAATTTCTAGTTAAGGCAAAATTAACATCACTAATCTATGGAGATCTCAATAGATTTGAAAATGCGTGTAACTTATATGAGGAATCTATAGAACTTTTTCTTGGAATCAATAATATATTAGAGTATGCAACATTTTTACAAGAACATAATAAAAATAGCGAATCCATAAATTATTATAAAAAAGCATTAAAAAAATTAAGTTCTATCTTAACTCTAGAAGAACAGGCAGGAATTTTAAACGATCTTGTCAATGTACAAGTAAAAATAGGTGATTACAGCTCTGTAGAGGAAAATTATGAAAAGGCTCTAAGTATATTTAAAACATTGGCAAAAGAAAATCCGGGGAAATATTTAGTTAGTGTGGCAGGAACATTAAATAATATCGCAATTTTCCAAGTGAAAGTAGATGATTATAAATCTGCTGAGGAAACTTTAAAAGAATCTTTAAGAATATTCAAAACATTGGCAAAAGAAAATCCAGGAAAATATCTAGTTGGTGTGGCAGGGACATTAAATAACCTTGGAATTATTCAAAAAGATTTAAAAGACTATGAATCTGCTGAGAAATCTTTTAAGGAAGCTCTTTTTAATAGGAAAAAGTTTGCAGAAAAATATCCAGACCTGTTTTTACCAGATGTCGCATTGACATTAAATAACCTTGGAGTTTTACAATTTGATATAATTGACTATAAATCTGCTGAGAAATCTTTAAAAGAAGCTCTAAGTATGTATAAGAGATTAGCAGAAGAAAATCCGGAAAAATATATTTTTGCAATAGCAGAAATATTAAACAACGTTGGAAATTTGTATGTAAAAATAAATAATTACGAATTAGCCGAGAAAAGCTATATGGAATCTCTTAGTATTAGAAGAACCTTAGTCGAAAAAAATCCAGAAACATATATGCAGGATATGGCAACAACATTAAACAATCTTGCAGCTTTACAAGAAAAAATGAATGACTACGAATCTGCTGAGAAAAATTTCAAGGAATCTCTTACAATTAGGAAAAAGTTAGCAGAAAAAAATCCGCAAACATATATACAAGATGTTGCAGAAACTTTAAATAATTATGCAATCTTGCAATATAAAATGAATGACTATGAATCTGCTGGGAAGAATTATGAAGTAGCTCTAAGTATTTATATAAAACTAGCAGAAGAAAATCCGGAAAAATATCTAGTTGGTGTGGCAGGAACATTAAATAACCTTGGAAATTTGCAAAGAGATACGAAAGACTATAAATCTGCTAAAAAAAGTTATATGAAATCGATTAGCATATACAAAAAATTATCTGAAAAAAATCCAGAACTATTTTTACCAGATGTAGAAACAGCATTAAATAAACTTGCAGCTTTGCAAGAAATAATGGATGATAATACATCTTCATAGAAAAATTTCAAGGAAGTGTCCAACTATTTGTGAACATTATAAAAAGGTGAAGAAACAAGAAGTGCATTATCGAAAATCTGATGTAAAACTCCCGTCCGCGTTATAATTCGGACGGGAATTTAGGTTGCAATTATAATAGGCATCGAATATTTTGAGTTGCCCCTTAATCTAGATCCGAAAGAAAAGCCAATGTGTATAGTCGATCCATCCTCACCGAAACCAGCACCCGGATCCTGGTGCTCAGCACAAAACAGGATGACAAAGAAAATGCCGTGCTCAGTGCCTGGATATTATCATTAAAAAGGACCACTGTATTCATCAGTGAGAGCCATCATGTTCATATTTTAGAGCCACCCTGTTCATGGGAGGGCCATCTGGGTATAGTTATT
>Ga0209748_1000377_pt1 | contig 24166 bp, 21 predicted proteins | sample BarGraIncu00421A_FD_185490 | JGI IMG/M metagenome (GOLD analysis project Ga0209748, IMG submission 185490) | Arctic peat soil microbial communities from Barrow, Alaska - Barrow Graham LP Incubations 004-21A (SPAdes) (version 2) | ecosystem: Environmental > Terrestrial > Soil > Wetlands > Peat... | reverse complement strand
AATAGCATCAATTTCATCAATAAAAATGATACAGGGCGCCTTTTCTTTGGCCTGCTTAAACAGGTCACGTACTCGACTTGCGCCAACACCCACAAACATTTCTACAAAATCTGAACCTGAAAGTGAGAAGAAAGGAACCTTTGCCTCACCTGCCACAGCCTTTGCCAATAGCGTCTTTCCTGTTCCTGGAGGGCCAACAAGCAAAGCGCCTTTTGGTATTTTACCTCCCAACTGAGTATATTTCTTGGGGCTTTTTAAGAAGTCAACGATTTCCATGATCTCAACTTTCGCTTCCTGAAGTCCGGCAACGTCGTTGAAATTAATATTGACCATTGTATCCTTATCAAACAATTGTGCTTTGGATTTGCCGATATTAAATATCTGGCCACCTCCACCTCCACCCCTGTTCATCATTCGCATGATAAAGAACCAAGCAACAACCAATAACAAGATTGGAAATATCAATCCTATTAAGTCACCTGCCCAATTTTTTTCGTCGATATTTTCAACATAAATGGGGTCTTTAACCATAACAGGTTTCCCATTTTCAATCAAAGGCAGACCATTTGGATCTTTTTTAATCTGTTCTTCCGTAACCAATCTTTCAAAAGATTCAGGAGTACTAAATTTATATGTGTATTGTGGAGTTTCCCCACTAAAACTCTTGTTATTTTGAACGTCTTTAAACTCAGGAAGACTTAATTTATCCTTCTTTATAAAAATACGGGCATAATTGTTATTGACAGACTGAATCTTTTCGATATACTGTTCTTCAATCAACTTTCTTAGTTTGGTCTGGTCAATTTTTTTAACTGTACCATTCCAGTTAATAAAAGTCATTGCCAGAAAAACACCTATCAACAGGATATAAATCCAGTAGAAATTAAACTTTGGCTTGGGAATTTTCCCATTACTTCCCGGAATGATTGGGGGTTTGCTATCTTCGTCTGCCATGTGCGATGCAGTTTTATATTATCGGGTAATAGTTATACGTTCGTTTTGTTAGATTTGGGAGCTTTAGTTGTAACCTTTTTAGTGGCCACCCTTTTAGGTTTAACTTCAGCTGTAGGCTCAGAAACATTGGTTATATCGGCATCGGCCCATAGGCTTTCGAGCTTATAAAAACCACGTGTTTCGGGTTGGAAAATATGAACAACTACATCAAAATAATCGATGAGCATCCACTCGGCATTTTCACGTCCCTCGAGATGTGAAGGTCTTACACCAATTGCTTTATTCACTTCTTCATTAATAGAATCAGCGATCGCTTCAACCTGAGTACGGTTGCTTCCCTGACAAACAATAAAGAAATCAGCTATCGGGCTGTTGATAGGGCGCATGTCGATCTTAACAACTTGTTCACCTTTCTTTTCATATATAGCGTTGATAACTATATCAGCCAACATGGCCGATTCAGTCTTTTCTGTTACTTTTTTTATCATTCTTAAAATTTACAAAATCAATTTACAAAGTTAAACAAAATAAACAACCCCTAAAAACATATATCTTTGGAGTTGAGCCGAAAATCAATAAGTTGTACAAAAATTATCATTTTAAATCATTTCACGGCAAGCTTCTTATCTTAAACAAGATTTATACCAACTTAGTTTATAATTTTGCAATAAAGGTATAAACATATGAATAAACCCATTATTGGTAGTCATATCATTGAACTTAAGCAGACTGCATCCACTAATGTGTATACTGACAAATTGCTTCATTCTGAGAAACCGGCTGAAGGGACTGTCATAATAGCATATAAACAGACAAATGGAAAGGGCCAGGATCAAAATGCATGGGAAAGTGAGGCAAACAAAAACCTAACTTTTAGCATTATACTTTATCCCGTTTTCCTGAATCCTTCAGAGCAATTTCGATTAATTGAAGTGGCTTCATTGGGGATTACCGATTTTATTAAGCCTCTTCTTTCAACTGACCAGGAGATTAAGATTAAGTGGCCAAATGATATATATATTGGAGACCGAAAATTATGTGGCACCCTTGTTCAAAACAGCATTGTTGGTGCAAATCTAACAGAATGTATTATTGGAGTCGGGTTAAATGTCAATCAGGTGAAGTTTCTGAGCGATGCACCAAATCCTGTTTCGTTGACACAAATCACCGGTGTCAGTTACAATCTGCACCAATGTCTGGCCGAGTTGTGTGCCTGCATCGATAACAGATATCATCAATTGAAAAACAAACATTATTCACTTTTGGAAACAGATTACCTTTCAATACTTTATCGGTTTAATGAATTGCACGACTTCATCATTCATGATAACAAAGTTCATGCACGAATAACAGGAATAACCAACTTTGGTCAGTTAAAACTGGAAAGTTCTGATCATAAAAATTATGAATGTGGAATGAAAGAAGTTGTGTATTGTTTATAAGCTAATCCCGTTTATTAAGCATAATATTTACTTAGATTATCAGCCATCAGATCAACCAAATTTTGTAGTGGTTTGGAAGCCATCATACTGAAAACAGGATTCAGATCAGCTTTTAGGATGAAGCAAGCTTCGGACTGCAGTTCCGTTTGTGAATAAAGCATCAGATGAAGGGTGAAATTAAATGGCGTTTTACCTTCTGAAGTCACATCTATTCTTTCAAAAGGAACACGTTCGCTGATCCGCATGCTCAAGGTCGTCATATTCTGAATCGTAAACGAGCATGTATCCACAGTAGCCTGCCAGTTTGTAATCTGCTCGGGCATAAACCTACCCAAATTTGACATGTCACTTAAAAAGACAAATACTGTCTCGGCAGAAGTCATTAAAGTTACCCGCTTACTTTCAAAATCTTTCATCTTATAATAAATTGAAATTCAGATTTATTTTGAATTTATTTTGAAATGTCCTGATTCAGAATCTCATTCTTCTCTCCCCAGGCCTGTGGATTCTCACGCCACTCAATGAGTGATTTCAAATCAGAATCTTTGATATATTCCTGTTCCAATGCTTTTTTAATCAGATGATCGTAATCGGTCAATGTATTCAAAGAGCAATTCATTGCTTTGAAGTTTTCTTCGGCAATTTTAAGGTTATATGTAAAAATTGCAACCATTCCTTTTACATTGCAACCTGCTTCACGCAATGCTTTAACAGCATCGAGACTACTTTGACCTGTAGAAACCAAATCTTCAACAACTATAACACTCTGTCCGGATTCAACAACTCCTTCAATCTGGTTATCAAGACCGTGCCCTTTCTTCGTAGAACGAACGTATGCAAATGGTAAACCAAGATCCTGAGCCACAAGAACCCCTTGTGCTATGGCTCCTGTAGCAACACCAACTACCAGATCCACGGGCCCATAAGTATCATTAATTAGCTTTACAAACTCCTGTCGGATGAAGGTTCGAACCTTTGGGTAAGAGAGTGTCTTTCTATTGTCGCAATATATTGGAGATTTTAATCCGGATGCCCATGTAAATGGTTTATTAACATCCAATTTTATTGCTTTAATTTGCAATAAAAATTCCGCGACTACTAAAGCTGTTTCTTCATTCATTTTCATGAAGCAAATGTACAAAGTTTTTATTAATCATAAAACGATTTTCCTAACTCAGGATATTTCCAATCTCAAACTTGAGGATGAAGATATTCTTGTACATCCACATTCAAAATCCGCACTCATCAACGAATATCAAAGATTTATCAATAACCCGGTAGCTTTAAAATTATATATTTTTAAACCCAACCACGCCAAACAATTATATCGGGATTTCCTGTCCATGTTTGTAAAGGTTGAAGCAGCAGGAGGACTTGTTGTAAATCCCTCCGGACAATGTCTCTTTATTTATCGTTACGGGAGATGGGATCTGCCAAAGGGCAAAATTGAAGCCTTCGAGAAAAAAGATGAAGCTGCACTCCGGGAAGTTGAAGAGGAAACCGGCATTGGACAACTGACAATTATCAATTCACTGAGCCGGACCAGACATTTATATGATGAAAAAGGAAAACACTGTTTAAAAGTTACCTGGTGGTATTTCATGAAAACATCTGACAATCATGTACCTGTTCCACAACAGGAAGAAGGAATCACCAATGCACAATGGATCGACCGCGACAAATTGAAAGATGTAATGTTAAATACATACCTGTCCATCATCGATGTTATCAATTCATTCTTACAATTGGAAGAACAAAAGTTAAATCAACAAGAATAAATCATATCCATGAAGAAAATTGCAGTTTGCCCGGGATCTTTTGATCCGATTACACGTGGCCACGAATCTATAATCAGGAGAGCACTACCCCTTTTTGATGAAATAATTATTGCAATCGGGATCAATGTTGAGAAAAAAGGTTTTTTCCCTCTTGAAAAACGTCTTGAGTGGATTACCCATGTATTCAGAAATGAACCTAAGATTAAAGTCTATAGCTATGAAGGACTTACTGTAGATTTTTGTCGTAAAGTAAATTCCGCTTATTTATTACGCGGTTTGAGAACTTCATCTGATTTTGAGTTTGAACGTAGCATTGCACATATAAACAAACAATTGTTTCAGGGAATTGAGACGGTTTTCCTTTTGACTCAGCCTGAATACATGTCATTGAATTCCTCTATTGTTCGCGAAATCGTGAGATACAATGGTGACGCCAGCCAGTTTGTACCGGAGGGTGTTATTCTGAAAAAGCCATGAAAAAATCTTTATTTGTTCTCTTGATATTTTGCCTGCAAACAATTGCAGTATTCAGTCAGCAAAATGTCTTTATTTCAGGCAAGCTGAAAATGAAACCGGGGACAACTATACGTTTTTCAAAATATAGCGACAATATCAGCCTTGACAGGGTTAGACTTTCCACTTTGAAAACCGGAAACGACAGCTGTTTTACTACAAAATTCAACCTCTCTTCTGCTGATGTTGTCAATATTTCTGTCAACGAACTTGGACTAGAGGCATTAATTTATCCCAACCGGCATTATTCATTTGATCTTGTTTCTTCTCAGAATGAGCATACCGGAAGTCTTTTAATGATCACCGATAATCCCGAAACAAACCCACAAATTATTTTAAACAAAGCCTACCAGGTTTTTTCAGATTCAATACTTTCAATACTCTTCAAACAAAATAATCAACGACCCTCGAAGAAAGAAGTAGAAAGTTTCAATTCAGGAATCGATGTTGCTTTGAAACAGACAAAAGACACTTTTTGTATCAACCTTATCCAATCACGAAGGATTGACTATTTAACAATGTCAAAGGCGGTCAATTTTTCTTCAGCGATCACACAATATTTAGATTGTGCCAATCTGCCTATGACCAATCCTGCTTTTCAGTCTTTGCTTCATTCAAATTTCAAAATGTATTTTAATTTAGGTCCCCCTCAGATTACACGACTTAACCTTTTTCAGGGAATACCTGATTCGCTACATTTTTCAAACCTATTGAAAATACTTTCAGTTGATCCTTCCCTAAAATGCATCCCTCTGAGGGAATCTGTCTTATTGGAAAATCTGTATTCAATGATTAAAGATGGAGTTCTTAGTCCGAATAAAGGGATCAATTTGCTTAAAGAGGCAGTTGTCAATGCAACCCATTCTTTTAATCGGCAGGTTGCCGAGAATCTTATAAACAGCATTAACCGCCAGCAATCAGGGGCTCCTGTTCCTGAATTTAGTATGATATTTCCTGATGGAAGCATCCATACCTTTTCATCTTTAAAAGGAAAGCCTCTTCATATTACTTTTTTCACCCTAAAAGGTATTGCTGACAGAACTTTACTGGATCAGATTTCTGTTGTTGAACATTTAGCAGATAGCCTTGAATTGGCAAATTTTTTATGTATAACTACTGATCCTGACCATGAGGCAGTTAAAAAGTATTGGAGTGAAAAAAAATATCCGATGCAATTGAGTTTTGCACCGGATGATTATGAAATGATAGATTTTTTCAATGCTTATGTCTTTCCTTGTTTTGTTTTACTGGATTCAGAAGGACGAGTTTATACACTGGCTCCCAGTTTCCCGGGTGATCAATTATTAAGACAGTTGACAAGTATTGGTCATTCAAAGAGTCCCCAAAAACCTGATGCTAAAAATCAGGCGAATCCTCAACGTCAGCAGAATTCGCAATATCTACCGGGTTCACCTCGTCAGTCTTCTCCTCAAAAGGCATTAAAAAAATAGAAAAGTTTACTTTCCCATATTTTCGATGTTGAAGAAAATAGGGATAAGTTTCAAAATCCTGGTCTCTCGAGTGTTCCAGAATAAACCAACCACCTTTCTTTAGCAACAAATTTTTAAATATAAGTTCCGGGATGCCTTGTATATCTTCCATCTCATAAGGAGGATCAGCAAAAATTAAATCAAATGGTGCCTGAGGATATTTAAGAAAAGAAAAAACATTTGCCCGTTGAACAGTAATAATACTGTTAAAACCAAATCCCTGTGAAGTTTTTCTGATATATTCTACGCAACGATAGTTATTATCAACAACGACAATACGCTTTGCTCCTCTTGAAGCAAATTCAAAAGCAATGCTTCCTGTTCCTGAAAACAAATCCATTACTTCTAAATCTTCAAAATCAAAATTATTGTTTAAAATATTAAAAAGACTCTCCTTGGCCAGATCTGTAGTAGGCCTGACAGGCAAGTTTGAAGGTGTCACAATTGGGCGACCCTTATGTGTACCACTAATTATTCGCACAGATTCAGATTTAGCAAATTAAAAAACTTATGCCCCTCTACGCGTTCAAATGCATAGCAATATCGAAAATCATCATTGCGATTTAACAAACGAACATTCCGCACATACTTGTTGATTAAAATGTGAAGGTTGCTATCCCGTTCAATCATACCGCTCAAATGTAATTCAACTGTCTCCGGATTCAGGCCGATTTGCTCAATTGCAAAAACCAAAAAGTAAAGGACATCTTCATCCGATTTACAATTATAACTGTTTAAGAGTTGCAATTTCCTTCCATTAAGTATAAGGATATCCATTGCTCTTTTTCTGAAATTAGCAAGTACAGATCCCTGATTATCTGTATTCCGGTATTTATTTATAAACGCTGTCAACAGGGGAAAATTGCTATGATAGAATCTGACGATTGGAAATCTTTTTTTCAAACTGTCAACTAATCCGGCTGGAACACCATATAAAAGAACTGCATCAGAAACTGGTAAAGAGGTATATAGTATCTCCTCCCCAGAAGTATTTGTGAAGTTAAATGCATAATTTGACCTATAGTTATTTGGATCAAACAATGGGAGTGGTAAAAGTGTAAACCGACAATCTTCAAAAAGAATATTTACAGAAGCAAATTTGCCTCTTAACCAGGGATGCAACGATATAACATCTTCAAACATTTCTTCAACAGTTTCCTTTTCAAGCCGACGAACACCACTATATCCCCTAATTTCAAATGAAGCAAGCTGGATGTATGTATTTCTGTCAGGATCGGCCAAACAAAATGATATGGCATCTGCAGCAATACGGACTGATAATCTGTATCTTGCAGTCTGTTGTTGATCAAAAGTCTGATCAGCAATACTTAATACCTGATAAAATTGTTTGGATAAGCTCATTATAGTAAATATTATTCCTTGTTACTTTTTAAAAAAAATCTCATTTATCAAAACTGCTTTCAAAAAATCAAAAAAATACATTTTCGACAAGTTAGATCTTCGGGTTAAGTAAATTTTGCTACCTTTTTTCAGAAAAATTATTAATAATTAGGTATTTCTTCCTTGCAATGCAAAAGTAAAATTTTTTTAAAGGATTTTTTTTTTAATTTTGAAACCATCTAGCTTTGAATATTGTTATTGTCAAAAATGAATAAAAAAATTATTCCTGAATTTATTTTGTTCAATTGATAAACGATAATAACGAAAAATAATCATTAGTTATTTTTGGCTCAAATTTTGTATCTTATTTTGATATATCAAGGTTATTACTAAATTTGCGTCACCAGACAAATTCAAACCGTATTAACCTCAACTAAACAGAAAAAAATGATGAATTCAATGAAAAGGCTAAGAATTGCGGGACTGCTAGGTGCAGCCTTATTATTATTTGTAATGTCGGGTACAGCCCAGACAAAAGACGATGTTGTAAATGCGTATAATGCAGGTGTACAGGCATTTAAAGCAAATGATTTTGCTAAGGCAGTTGGTTCATTTCAACAAGTTATTGATTTAGCCGCTAAGGTAAGCGGAGCAGATACAGATACATTGCGCATGAAATCTGAGAAAATCATTCCTAATCTTCAACTAAAATTAGCAATAAGTGTTTATCAAAATAAAGCAAGTACTAGTGACGATATCATTGCTGCTTTCCAGAAAGCAAAAGATTTAGCAGCGAAATATAATGATGAAGGAACAACGGCACAGGTTGCTGGCATTATGCCGAAGATTTATACCAACATGGCATTGGCTGCTTTTAAAGCAAATGACCTCTCGGGTGCATTATCCAATTTTGACAAAGTAATTGCATTGGATCCGAATAATACTTCTGCATACTTCAACAAGGCAGTTATTTACAAAAAACAGAATGCATTTGATCCAATGGTTCAAACTTTGACCAAAACGATTGAAATTGCAACTAAAATTTCAGATACAGCAACTATCAGAAAATCAAAACAATATCTTGAAACAGAATACATGAATCTTGCAACTGCAGCTTATTTGAAGGCAGACTTTAAAGGAACAATTGCTCCCCTTGAAGAAGCTTTGAAATATGATGACAAGAATGCTCAGGCTTATTATATTCTTGCTGATACAAAAAATAAGATGAAAGAATATGATGCTGCGCTCGAAGCCGTTGCAAAAGGACTTCAATGTGAAAACCCTGCCAATAAAGAATTGGTTGCCCGTTTTTATCTGCAACAAGGTGTAGCTTATGCCGCTAAGGGTGATAAAGAAAAAGCAGTTGCTTCATTTAAACTTGCAAGTGTTGGTAAATATGCAGTCCCTGCAACAGCCTATATCAAAGGATTAACTGCTAAGCCAGGTCCTGCCCCTGCTAAAAAATAATCAGAACATTTAAGTAAACGCGGTAAGTAACCGTAATGTTTATATTTAAAGTCCGGATTGCTGATTCAGCAATCCGGACTTTTTTATTAAAACAGCACTTTGAATTATTTAGTTTTTCTAATTAAATAATTCTGTCAATCTTTTACTGATAATATTTTATCTTTTCTAATCCTTTCAATACCTTTGAAACTGTTTTGAAACCAATCCACTCAAATAAATCTTGTCATGCAAAAAAGGAATTTACTTTTGATGATTCTTATCACCTTACTATTTCAACCCGGGTTTTCACAAATCTTTAAGGTATTTGACAAATCTGATCTGCAACCTATTGAGAGTGTCGTTGCATGCAACCTTGATAAGAGTCATACAGCATCTTCTGATAAATTTGGAAATATTAACCTAAATAGTTTTTCATCTGACGAAAGTATTATTTTCACTCACATCTCTTATCAACAGCTGGTAGCAACAAAACCTGAAATCATCAAAAATAAAGGCAGAGTTTTGATGACCGATAATGTCGTTAAGCTCAATGAAGTGGTGATATCAGCAAATAAGATGTTGGAAAACAAATCTGACATCCCACAAAGAATAGAGATCATCTCCTCACGACAAATTTCATTTAATAATCCACAGAATGCAGGTGAATTGCTTCAACAAACCGGAAACGTTTATATACAACAAAGTCAGCTTGGAGCGAGTAGCCCAGTACTAAGAGGTTTTGAAGCCAACAAAGTATTGTTGGTTGTTGATGGAGTCCGGATGAATAATGCTGTCTATCGTTCAGGCCATCTTCAAAATATTATTACAATTGATCCAAACATCCTCGACAGGGTTGAAGTATTGTATGGTCCGGGCTCTGTGATCTATGGCAGTGATGCTTTAGGAGGAGTAATGGCGTTTTTTTCAAAAAACCCCATAATGTCCTCAACAGCAAAATCATTTATTCAAACAGGAGCATCTACACGTTTTGCATCTGCCAGTAATGAAGTTTCCGGAAATTTCAATATCAATATCGGGCTTAAAAAATGGGCTTTTCTCACAAACCTTTCCTACAAGAATATTGGAGATTTGCGTGAGGGTGAAAATTATGACAGCAGATATGGCAATTGGGGAAAATGTCTCTATTATTCTGATAGAATCAATGGTAAGGATTCCATGATATTAAATAATCATCCCGAGATACAAAAACGTTCCGGTTATCAACAATATGATCTGTTTCAAAAAGTATTGTTTAAACCAACAACTTTTTCTGAATACACCTTAAATCTTCAATTTTCAAATTCAGGAAATGTTCCTCGTTACGATCGTCTTGCTGAAATGAATGGTAACAAATTAAAATATGCCGACTGGTATTATGGTCCACAAACACGTTTGCTCACCTCACTAAAAGCAGAATACACAAATCGCAATGCAATGTATGACAATGCAACCATCATTGCTGCTTATCAAAATATCAGTGAAGACCGAATAAACAGAAAATTCAATAACTTACAAGAAAACCATCAGGAAGAAACGATAAATGTCCTTTCGTTGAACGTCGATCTCAGGAAACAACTGCGCAAAAAAAAAGAATTACATTATGGCTTTGAACTCACAAATAACCATGTAGGTTCTGTAGCTTACAACCTGAATATCAACAATGGTAATAAGCTTTTCAACACAAACACCCGTTACCCGGATGATGGATCAAAAATGACCTCCGCTGCAATATATATCACCCATAACCATGAATTCGGTAAGAAACTTATTTTTTCCAAGGGAATAAGATTCTCAGCAATTCGTTTAAATGCAGCTTACACTGATACCATGATGAATATCCTGAATTTTCCATTCAGCAAAAATATCACCCAGAAAAGTGCTGCCTTGACTGGAAACCTGGGTTTGGTGTATATGCCGGGCAATGATTGGAGGTTTTCACTTATGACCTCAACAGGATTCAGGGCTCCGAATATTGATGACCTCACACAACTCAATACCTCAAAGCCAGACAATTCAGTTATTGTTCCCAATCCGAGTATCAAACCTGAATATGCTAAAAACATAGATCTCACAATAGGGAAAGTCATAAACAACACTGTACATCTTGAAGTTACAGGTTTTTACACCCGTCTTAAAGATGCAATTGTAGTAAAACCTTTTAAATTAAACGGACAGGATACCATTGTTTACGAGGGTACTAAACTGGGTGTTCAGGCTGCAACCAATGCAGGTAAAGCATATATTTATGGCATTCAGGCCAACATTCAGATACAAATCAGTCGCATCTTTTCTGTTTCATCCAACATCAATTATACAAAAGGAAGGATTATTGGCAACGATACTCCACTCGATCATATTCCCCCTATCTATGGCATTACTACATTAAAATTCGAAACCTCAAAGTTTAAAGCTGAATTTTTCGCCCGATACAATGGATGGAAACATTTATCCGATTATAGCTCTAGCGGAGAAGACAATCTGCCCCAGGCTACTCCCGATGGAATGCCTTCATGGTATACGCTAAATATCAGAAGTGGTTATCAACTCAATCGCATCTTCAATTTTCAAGTGGGTATTGAAAACATACTTGATAAACATTACCGGAATTTTGCATCAGGTATCAGTGCTCCAGGCAGGAATCTGATTGTTTCGTTAAAAGCAAATTTCTAAATCATTTCTAACGCCGAAGGCATGAAATGATTATAGCATTAATTCCGTCAAAAATAATGAACCCTGAAGGGGTGAAATGATTATTATAAAGCATTTTATGTCTAGAGCATGAAATAAATTAGTAGAAAGTTAATTACAATTATTAAAACAAATCCAATTGTGAGTGTTTTACGTGCTGATTTTGAACTCAGACTCAAGGCATAAACATATTTTAATATATTATTACTGATGATAGCCTGCATAGTAGCCTGAGCCAGTATATCTATACCTACAGTAAAATTGCCCTGAAAAAGGTTTAGCAAAAAAGGATCAATATCTGTAAAACCAACCAAGTAGGAAAGTGTATTCAAACCATTCAAACCAAACTGTTTTATTGTAAAATTGGTAATGATTGTGAAAGCCAGGTAAAGAAGTGTAAAGATGATAGCCACTTTAAACTCCAGAGGGTTTTTGTCAGTCAGTTCTTCATTTACCTGTTTTATTGTCTGAGGCGCCTTGTACCAAAATACAAGTCCCAGTACCAAAGAAAGGACAATGAGTATAAGAAAAGCCGGATAGACCTTCAGAAACAGCTGAATATTAAATATCAATGCCAGTAAGAGAATCCTGATATACATCATCGAAATGGCAATAATAATTGCTGCAGTATATTGATGGGCCTTTTCAGGAGCAAATTTACTTTTACGCGAAAGAATAAATGTTGTTGCAGTTGAACTGTACAATCCTCCCAGTATCCCAATTACAAGAATCCCTGAGTTTGTAAAAACAAACTTTCGCAAGAGGTAACTCAGATATGAGATTGAAGAAATCACAACGACTGCAAGCCACAATTTATATGGAGAAATACTGACATATGAGACAATTGGTTGATCGGGAAGGAGTGGCAGAATAATTCCTGCAATAGCCAGAAACTTACCAAGCGTGATAAACTCTTCACGATTTAGCTTTACTGATAACGACGTGAGCGACTCTTTCATCTCTGCAAAAATCAAAACAGTAACAACAACCAGAATCGACAACCAGAAGGGTTCCCTGAAAACCAATGGTGTCAGACTGTATGTGATCAATGCAATCATGATTGTGGTTAAACCATAGTCTGTGAAATTAGTAATCTTATTATAATAATTCACCACCAGGAAAACACTCAGAACACCAAGCCCAACAGCATATAGGATCATGTTAACAGGATCCACAATATAAAGCACATAACCCAGAATGCCTATAAATGTAAAAGTACGATCCGTACCAAAAGAATACTGAGCAATCTTGGCCTGATGCAAATTCTTTTGCGACAAACCAATTAAAAGCGAAAAGACAGCAACAAGTATAAACTTGTACAGATCCAAAGGAATATTAAACAGTAATTCGTTCATGATTATTTATTTTTAAATATTTTCATCTTACAATTGATCATAAAAAGGCAGCTCCTCAATAAAAATTGCTTTTTGGTGTTCATAATTTACTTTACAGTAAATATGCCGCAAACCATTGGTGACAATCAGATAATCAACTCTGAGTGCCATATTATACCGGAGTACCTGATAGAAAACCTCCTCATTAATTTCAACAGAAGGAGCCTTACATTCAACCGCCAAAACAGGTTTCATACCTCCCTTGTAAACAATGATATCTGCTCTCTTGGCAAGATAACTCACCCGGATAGATTTTTCAACAGTTATATGCGACATTGGCACGTTCCGATGCTCAACCAAAAAATGAACAAAATGTTGTCTCACCCATTCTTCGGGGGTCAGTGCCACGTATTTACGTCTGACCGGATCAAATATTTGGAGATGATTAGCAACAGTTCTTGATTTAAATTCAATGCCAGGTAAATTAAGTTGTATCACACATAAAACTTTAGTCCATAAAGTTATGATATATTTTACAATTTATTACCTTTGTCAAGAAAGTGCCTATGAAAACCAAGACGGCAATAGTAGAAAACTGGCTTCCACGTTATACAGGAACCCATCTCGATCAATTCGGCCAATATATTCTCCTCGTAAATTTCAATACCTATGTCGAACAGTTTGCTAAACTAAACAATGTACCTGTACGTGGTTTAAACAAAGCAATGCCTAATGCAACTGCCAATGATATTACAATTATTAATTTTGGCATGGGAAGTGCCAATGCTGCATCAATAATGGATTTGTTGAGTGCAATAAAGCCCAAGGCTGCTCTGTTTCTTGGCAAATGCGGTGGATTAAAAGTTAAAAATAATGTTGGTGATCTGATTCTCCCAATAGCAGCCATAAGAGGTGAGGGAACATCAAATGACTATTTCCCTCCTGAAATTCCAGCTTTACCAGCTTTTAATCTTCAAAAAGCAATCTCAACAACTGTCAGAGAACACGGTCATGATTATTGGACAGGTACAGTCTATACAACCAACAGAAGGGTTTGGGAACATGATGAGAAGTTTAAAGAATATCTCCGGATGTCACGTTCAATGGCCATAGATATGGAAACAGCAACTCTGTTTATTGTTGGTTTTGCCAATCACATCCCAACCGGAGCGCTCTTACTTGTTTCAGATCAGCCAATGGTTCCCGAGGGAGTAAAAACAGAAGAGAGCGACATGAAGGTCACCGAAAACTTTCTGAGCGACCATCTCAAGATTGGCATTGATTCACTCAACCAGCTAATAAACAATGGTATCACTGTCAAACATCTAAAGTTCGACTATAATTAAAAGAAAGTTTGCTCCAGACTTAAAATTTGAAATTATCTTTGTGGAATGGCAGATTCAAAGACTACGCATGTTCAGATATTGACAGAGCTTAAAAAAAAGCTTTATAAACCTGTTTATTATCTTTTTGGCGAAGAAGCATATTTTATTGATCTCATTTCAGATTACATTCAGGATAATGTTTTGACTGAAGACGAGAAAGCATTTAATCTTACTGTCCTTTATGGAAAAGATGTAGACCTGTCTGCCATTATTGGTGCTGCAAAACGTTTCCCGATGATGAGCGATTATCAGGTTGTCATTGTTAAGGAAGCACAGGATTTGCGTATTTCCGGAGAAGACAATTCAAACAGATTCATTCATTACCTGGAACACCCGCAACCTTCAACTCTTCTGGTATTTTGTTACAAGCATGGCAAACCCGACAAGCGACTCTCCTATTATAAGGCGTTGGTAAAACATGCAGTCCTGTTTGAATCTGCTAAATTGTATGACAATAAGATCCCCGAATGGATTACTGCGTATGTAAAAGATAACGGATATCAACTTTCACCCAAGGCTGCAGTATTACTGGCAGAGTCCTTGGGAACAGATCTTTCCAGGGTTGTCAACGAAACAGGTAAACTCTTTATCAATCTCCCAAAAGGTTCGACCATTTCCGAAGACTATATTGAACAGAATATTGGCATCAGTAAGGATTACAATGTTTTTGAGCTACAGAATGCTCTTGGCGCTAAAGATGTTCTGAAAGCAAACAAGATTATCAATCATCTTTCGGCTAATCAGAAAGAAAATCCTCTACTCGTAACAGTAAGTCTGCTCTTTGGGTTTTTCAACAAATTGATGATCTTTCATTCATTATCAGATAAATCAAACACAAATGTCGCCAGGTCATTGGGGGTAAATCCATTCTTTATTTCCGATTATCTGAAAGCAGCCGCAAACTATAAACAGGATAAACTCGTACGCATTATTTCCTATCTGCGTGAATATGATCTTAAATCAAAGGGAGTGGACAACGTATCAACAACCGAAGCCGATTTACTAAAGGAACTGGTATTTAAAATATTACACTAATTATCTCTTTCGGAGAATTAGAAATAACCTTTTAATCGTCTTCGGCAACATCAAATATCCTATCGATCAATTCTTTATAACGATCACAAACAACTGTCCGTTTGAGTTTCAAAGAAGCCGTAAGCTCCCCTGATTCTATTGACCATTCATGATCAATCAATTCGAATTTCCTGATCTGTTCATAAGCACCGAAGTGCTTGTTGTAACAGGTTACTTCTTTACGAATTCTTTGAAGGATCTGCTTATTTGCAACCATCTCTTCAGGAGTCTTAGCATCAATTCCTTTTATTTCACAATAAGAACGAAGAAACGCAAAATCAGGAGCAATGAGAGCACCGGCGAATTTCTGATGTTCTCCTATCACGAGGACATTATCAATAAAATGTGACTCTTTCAGTTTGTTTTCTATCAGTTCAGGACTGATATATTTTCCCATCGAAGTTTTAAATATAGCCTTTTTACGACCGGTAATCTTCAGTAAGCCATCCTGATCAAATATCCCGATATCGCCGGTATGAAACCATCCATCACTATCGATCGCTTCTTTAGTAAGTTCAGGCTCTTTATAATAACCCAACATCACATTAGGACCCTTGCAACAGATTTCACCATCATCGGCTATCTTTACTGTAATACGATCAAGTGGTCTTCCAACAGTTCCGAACTTAACATTGCCAACACCAAAGTTATTGGCTGAAATAACCGGAGAGGTTTCTGTCAGACCATATCCTTCAAGAATAGGGATCCCGGCAGCCCAGAAGATCCGCAACAACCTTGGTTGCAGTGCCGCCCCACCCGAAATCATTGCCTTAACATTATTTCCCACTGCAGCACGCCATTTGGAATAAACCAATTTATCGGCAATGCTTCTTTTGAATTCATAATACCAGCCATTCCCGCCATAAGGTTTGTAACGCAATGCCAGTCGCAAAGACCAAAAGAAAACAAATCGTTTAAATCCTGTCAGTTTTTGCCCAGTACTGAAAATCTTATCATAAATTTTCTCAACCATACGGGGAACTGTAGAAATTAAATCAGGTTTAATCTCCTTCATGTTATCAGAAATCGTAGCTATACTTTCGGCATAATAGATAGAAATGCCCAACAAATGCCATGCATAGGTGAGCATTCTTTCGTACACATGACAGAGTGGTAGAAAGCTCAAAGCCTTGCCCTCCTGCCCTACAGGCGAAATATGTTTAGCCCCCATACAATTGCTGATAATATTTGTATGACTCAGCATCACTCCTTTCGGATTTCCGGTAGTACCTGATGTATAAATCAAAGTAGCAAGATCATCCCCTTTAACAGAATCCTTTATACTTTGAAGCTTTTCTGCGTTGGGGTGTTCCTTACCCAGACTAACGATTTCAGAATAATGTGTAATACTGGTTCCTTCTTTAAAAGTATAAACTCCTTTTAGAGAAGGTATATCGGGAAGTATGTGCTCAATTTTACGGTAAAGATCCTGACCACTTATAAAAATATATTTGATCTCCGCATGTGCAAGAATGAACTTATAATCGGATTCACTGATGGTAGGATATACCGGAACATGAACAGCCCCAACCTGCAAAACAGCCATATCGACAAAATTCCATTCTGGTCTGTTTGAAGCTATTGTTGCTATCTTATCCCCCTTTTTAACACCTAAATGTAGTAGCCCATAGCTGAGATTATCTACAATACTGATGTATTCATCGATTGAATACTTTCTCCATTTGCCATCTTCTTTTCCTGCAAGAACGTCATCTTTAGGAAGATAATTATTCTTATAATGCGTAAGAAGATCAAAAAGGCGTTTAACTGTTTCCATCGATAGAATTTGAATTAGAGATCAATTATTCGGTTTTACGTTTCTTATCATTTAAACCGTTGCCATCAAAAAGCTGTTCAATTGTTTCTTTGTATTTCTCCATCACAAAACTTCTTCGCAACTTTAAAGTAGGTGTCATTTCCCCGGTCATTACAGTCCACTCATCTGGCAGTAGATTGAATTTTCGAATCTGCTCAGTCTTTCCTAACTGTTTATTTTTTTTATCAATCTCGTGTTTATACAATTTAAGGACTTCAGGCCTTTCAATCATTTCCTTGTTGGTAGTATAGGTGATATTCTTTTCTTTACACCAGGTCCTTAAATTAACAAAATCAGGAACAACCAATGCTGCAGCAAAGTGCTGATTTTCACCCAAAACCATTGCATTATCAATAACAGGTGATGACTTAATTTTGTTCTCAACTGCCTCAGGTGCAATGTATTTCCCTAATGACGTTTTAAAAATTTCTTTTTTCCTTCCGGTGATCCTTAACTGGCCTTCGGGTTCAATCACACCGATATCACCGGTATGAAACCAACCATCTTCATCTATTGCAAGTTTGGTCAGTTCAGGCTCATTGTAATACCCCTTCATCACTCCGGGGCCTTTGCATAAGATCTCGCCATCCCCTGCAATCTTCACTTGTGTTCCACGAAGAGGGGGGCCAACAGTCCCGGCTTTAATTCCGTTTGGATCTGAGCTGGTAGTTGCAATTACAGGTGAGGTTTCCGTTAGACCATACCCTTCATAAATCGGAACACCGGCTGCTCTGAAGATCCTGATCAAACGGGGATTAATTGCAGCTCCACCTGAAACCAATATCTTAAACTTTCCACCCAGCGCTGCTCTCCATTTTGACAACACCAGCCTGTCTGCAATATTTAATCTGAAAAGATACCATGCAGAATTATGTCCTGTAACATCATAATGATCTGCAAGGTAAACTGCCCAATAAAAAACCGAACGTTTAGCTCCCGATAATTTATGCCCGGCCGCCATGATCTTGTCATACAATTTTTCAATAACCCGCGGAACGGCACACATCATATCAGGGCTGATTTCCTTGATATTATCACCAATAGTACCCAGATTCTCAGCATAATAAATTGAAATCCCGAGATAAAGGTACATGTAATTCAACATCCGCTCATAAACATGACAGAGTGGTAGAAAGCTGAGTGCCCGGCCTTCTGCTCCAAATGTCGGAATATATGAAACGCCTATAAGATTAGACAACAGATTATTGTGCGTTAACATAACACCCTTGGGGTTTCCTGTTGTTCCAGAAGTATAGATAATTGTCGCAACATCTTCAGCTGCTATAGCCGCTTTACGTTTTTCCAATGCTGTAGGGTCAGGATTATTACGGCCAATTTCACGCAAATCATTCAGGTTACGAAGGCCGTTATGGCCCGTAAAACGAAATGCTTCAAGTGCATATGGCACATCAGCCACTACCAATGCGATCCTTTTATAAATTTCTTCACTCGAAATAAAGACATACTTCACTTCAGCATGGGTCAGGATATAGCGATATTCTTCCTCACTGATGGTAGGATAAATGGGAATATGGATAGCACCAACCTGCATAATACCGATATCCAGAAAATTCCATTCGGGTCGGTTGTTGCTGATAGAGGCAATCCGATCTCCCGGTTTAACACCTAATTTCAGAAATGAATAACTGATTTCATCAGCTGCCTGACGGTATTCAGTTAACGAGTATCCCCTCCATTGACCGTTTTCCTTTGCGGCAACCACATCTGGTTTATCCCCGAAAAGTTCAGCATATCTTGGAAGCAAATCGAAAATCCTTGTGAGTTGCATGGTTGCAATGTAAGAATTAAATTAATATCAGGACCTTAAAATATTAGTTGCACTTGCTTGTGAAGTACAAGTAACAACCATATCATTGATGCACACATGTGCTGACAAAGTAGTCACATAATAAATCAATTCAGCAATATCTTCCCCGGTCAATGGATCGAAATCTTTATAAAAATTATCAGCTGCAGCCTGATCTCCCTTGAAACGCACCACCGAAAACTCGGTCTCGGCTGCTCCCGGAGCAATCTGGGTCACTTTAATCCCATATTTGAGCATATCTGTGCGCATCGCTTTGGATAACGCATCGACTGCATGTTTTGTTGCACAGTATACATTTCCATTAGGATACACCTCTTTCCCGGCAATGGATCCGATATTGACAATATGCCCACTTTTACGAGCAACCATAAATGGAGCAAAAAACCGTGTCATATACAATAATCCTTTGACATTGGTATCGATCATCCTTTCCCAGTCATCAATAACGCCTTCATGAATTGGCCCAAGCCCGACAGCCAGTCCGGCATTATTCACCAACACATCAATATTGTGCCATTCTTCAGAAAGTGAATCAGCAACTGCCTGGACAGCTTTACTGTCGCGGACATCAAAAGCAAGAGGAAGTACATCAACACCATACTCAGCATTTAATTCTTCCGCAAGTTTAATTAACCGATCTTCCCTGCGACCGGTAATTATAAGCCGGTGACCGTTCTTTGCAAATATTCTGGCAGTAGCCATTCCAAATCCACTGGTAGCTCCGGTAATAAGTATAATCTTATGCATGATCATTAAACTTTTATCCAATAAAAAAATCGCTCATTTTATGATAAGAAAATTTATTCTGCCAATTCTAAAGCAAGATGAATCATATCCACAAAAGAAGATTGCCTTTCTTCTGCCGAACAATGTTCACCTGAGATCAAATGATCACTGACGGTCAGCAAGGCAAGTGCATCAACATGATATTTTGATGCCATCATAAACAGACCTGCAGATTCCATCTCTACGGCCAATGAGCCATATTTCCGCCAGATTGCGTAAGCATCAGGCAATTCAGGGTCATTATAGAAGACATCCGAAGACAATACATTTCCTGCTTTCAGGCTGACACCAAGTGTTTCGGCTGCTTTTGCAGCTTTCAGTATCAATTTATAACTGGCTGTGGGGGCATAAGTCATGCCACTAAAAGTTCTACTGATGATGGCTGAGTCGGTCGAAGCACTTATACCCATTACAACATCTCGCACATTGACCTCTTCAATCAAACCACCGCAAGTACCAACACGTATCAGTGTTTTTACGCCATAATCATTGATCAATTCGTTCACATAAATCAGATGCGATGGAAGACCCATGCCGGTGCCTTGGACAGAAATGCGTTTGCCTTTATAAGTCCCTGTGAAACCAAGCATACCCCGGATCTCACTATAACATACAGCATTTTCAAGAAAAGTTTCAGCAATAAATTTTGCACGGAGAGGATCCCCGGGAAGAAGGACAAAATCAGAAATACCACCCTGATTTGCGCCAATATGAATACTCATAAATAATAAGTTAGATTCACAAATATATATGAATTTTATTTTCGGTCAAACACTCTGTGAAAACAATTCAATTTATTTTTCAAATCACTCATTTAAAATCGTCTCAACCGGTCAGTAATCAATGTGATGATTAATTCACTTTAATCATTTTACGCCATGGAGTTAGTCTGTATTTCCGACTTAGCAGAAACAAAACCAGCAAAATTACAGGTAAAACAAAGAGTAAATTTATTTTTAGATAGATCAACAGAAAATGAATTCCGCCCAACGTACCAATTGCAAAAAACATTAAAAATGCTTTCAAAACATTTCGTCCTGATTGTTCAGCAGACCGTTCGTCAGAGAATGGAAAAGCGGGAGTTTGTATCAGAAGCATTACATAAGTCATCATCATTATCGCAAAGAATCCGTACACAACGTCAACAAGTACCCCAAAACCCCAAAAGTAGAGGGTTGCAGTATTAACAATCATAAAGACAGGCAAAAATAATTGAACAGCAATAGCCTTAAAAGCTCCGGATATTATATATCCCGGTCGCTGTACAGGTATAGTCTGATATATCCAGCTTGCTTTAAAATTGTCACTGAAACGGATAGAATAGACTAAAATGTAAAGAATGAAAGAAGGCGCATAAATCAATATCAGGAATTTCTTTGTCAATCCTATTTCAGAAAGGGGTGTTTTGCTATTCACAAAAGCCATTATGATCATGATAAAGACATAACCTAATCCGGGATAAACGGCCTGCTTAAACTTCCGGTCGCGATTGGAAATGCTCCAGATGGTCCTGAAAGAAATACTTTCTTCAATAGTATATGAACAGATCCGTGAAAGGAAATCTACTACTGAAGAAGTTTCTGCTTTGCCTTTTTTCTTTTCCGACTTTGTATCTCCCTGATCCAATGTAGAAAGATTTTGATTGAAGTTCCTGGCCAAAACCGAACTTACAAGCCATAATCCGAGCAGTGGCATGGCTACTGAAAGAAACAGGAAACCGGCAGCCTGTAAGTTAAACCCACCATTGAGTATTGGAGTAATACTGGCGCTCATCCAAAAAGGCGGAACCAGATACATCCACCAATGTAACTGATTAAATCCTGTAATCAAAGCCTGGTTTTCAGCCAACCTTGGCATGAACTGATAGGCTCCCATAAAAATAATGGTTAATAAAATCTGCGAATAAACTATAATATCCTTGAGTCGCTCTCCTGTAATGAACTTCATCAGAAGCAAATAAATGATATTGGTCAGGAAGACAGAAAACACAGTAATCAAAATCACATCGGCCAACAATAATAACATGGCCGGAACTCCATAAGTAATTGCAAATGCTAAAAGTGGAATGATTGAAAGCGAAAGACTTATCAGCATAAGATAAACCATGATATGCATTACGCGTACAAAAAGAAGGGTGCGCGGAGTAATGGGACGAGGCAATAAGATAGAATTATCTCTGGTGTCGAATAGAATAGTATGAAATTCTGAAATCAACCCCATGACGACCATTATCACGATAAAAGAAAAGAATAAGGTTGAGAAAAAGAAGAGTGCACCATCACCTTTATACAATAACCCCGTCAAATATCCTCCAATCCCAGTATAAATAATGACCTGCGTCAACATGGCATTTTTCAGTGTCTTCTTCTGACTGCTGTTGCCCAGCATTTTTCGGTTATCCATGGTCAGTTTGGCGCCTAAAATCACCTCAAATTGTTGGTAATTTACGCCTGCCCACTCCAGTAGTTTCCTGAAAGGACGAATAAGTATAAGTATGAATTTAACCATTCGATGTCGTGTAGTTCAAGTTCATATCTTATTGCTCTAAAATATCAATGATATCACCGGCACGTTGGCTGTGGTCGCTCTTTCCGGTCAAAACAGTAAATAGCTGTTCAAGAGAATTTACTTCCTTTCCCTGACTCAGTTCAGCATATGTACCGTCAGCAATGACAATACCCTGATTGATCAGAATAATCCTGTCAGAGATCTTCTCAACAACATCCATGATGTGCGAAGAATAGAAAATCGTTTTCCCTTCACGGGCCAGTTGCATCAAAATCTCTTTGACAACGATAACGGAGTTGGCATCCAATCCATCAAGTGGTTCGTCCATGAATATCACCTCAGGATTGTGAATAATCCCCGAAATGATCAATACCTTTTGCTTCATTCCCTTTGAAAAAGTATTCATCCGGTCGTGGGCATTATTTTTCAGGTCGAATAACCCCAAAAGTTTGCTGGCCTTGTCTTCAATCCTGGCAAGATCCATACCATGCAACTGTCCGACAAACTGCAGAAATTCCATAGGGCTCAACGTTTCATAGAGTGAAGCGTTTTCGGGAATATAGCCAATGTGTTCCTTCACTTTGAGCGGCTCTTTGCGGATATCGTATCCTGCAACCTGTGCCTCGCCTTCAAAATCAGAGATAATCCCTGAAAGAATCTTAACTGTTGTAGATTTCCCGGCGCCATTGGGACCGATATAGCCTATGATTTGTCCGGGCAGAACAGAAAGACTGATGTTGTGGAGAACCTGTTTCACAGTCTTTCCATTTCTGTACGATTTGGAAAGATTGTCGATCGTAATGATTGAGTTGCTCATCGAGTAAAATGATTGGTGAAGCGAAGTTACATATTTGTACTGTTTAGCACTATGTTTTTTTTCTTAGATAAAGCATTTACTTAAAAACAACAACATTCATTGCACTATCCGAATTAATAGCATCAGTTAAAAGTAACACCTTTCCTAAACGAACAACTGAGGCAGGAGCTTCAATCGTAATTTGTTTTGATTCACCGGGTAACAAAGAGAAGAAATTATCCGAGTAATATGAAGGTGAAATGTTATTACCATTCCCGTCCTGCAACTTCAACTGTATAAAAAATGCCAGCACTTTTGAAGGATTGCTTACTGTTGCCAGAATATACTTTTTTGTCTTGTTGGTTATTACTTTCGTAGCCACAGTTATACCAGTTTCCGGCAATTTATTGAGATCCTGAAACCCTGAAACAGCAGGTCCAGTCATTGTCCAAGCACCTTTATAAACATCTTTCGACCGCCAGTAAAAGGCATCTGCAATTACTTTATCCAAATTGTTTTTAAGTTTCAAGCTGATAAAATGCATCTGGGTTATAGTAGCAGGAAAATCGATATTTATTGCATCATTTACAACCCCGTCAGAAGGAATATTCACCTTTGCCGATTTTGACCAAACCACTTTTGAATCAAGATTGTAAACGGTTGCTTTAACACTGTAATCATTGAATGTTTTCCGGAAATCATTGTAAACCGAGACTGTATTCTTTAAATAATCGAATTGCGGGTGCAAAGGCGCCAGACCATTTTGGGAATAATATAATGCCGCAGTGGGCTCCAGATACCAGTCATACAGCCGCGATGAAGTTTGTGGCAACGGACTGTTGTGATACCAAAAGAGGAATCCTGATGTCCAACGATCGCCATACCCGAACTTATTATAATCCCAAACCTCCCAAATTGCCCTAAAATTCAAAGCGCCTACCAACTGTGCTTTTTGGGCATATTCCTCGATAGATTTAGATTTCCCAA
>Ga0209748_1000376_pt1 | contig 24233 bp, 15 predicted proteins | sample BarGraIncu00421A_FD_185490 | JGI IMG/M metagenome (GOLD analysis project Ga0209748, IMG submission 185490) | Arctic peat soil microbial communities from Barrow, Alaska - Barrow Graham LP Incubations 004-21A (SPAdes) (version 2) | ecosystem: Environmental > Terrestrial > Soil > Wetlands > Peat... | reverse complement strand
ACATTGGCACTGGTAGGTGTTGTAAGCAAAGGAATTTTTTCCCATAACCTAACCATATCTAAATAACAGTAAGCACGAATAAACCTGGCTTCCGCTTTGTATTGCTTTTTCAATGCAATACTGTCGCCCCATACAACCTTATCTATATTTTGAAGTAATACATTACAGCGGTAAATGGCCTGATAATAACCCTTCCAACCCCCACTATGCATGGAAACATCCGAAACTGAAACTGTTTTATCAAATTCATCCATCATCGCCCATCCATATCCGTCATAAGTTCCTGTGCCTCCGAAACTGTTATCGGAATAAACTTCCAATTGAGCAGGGACTGCATCACTATTATAAATTAAATCCAATCCATTATAACATCCTACCAATGCAGTAAATGCCTGACCGGGTGTTTTATAATAAGAAGTATTGGTTTGCGTGGCATCAGTCAGTTCGGTTGTAAGAAATTTTTTGCACGAATTAAATGATATCATTGCAATAAGTGCAATAATTATAATTCTATATTTTTTCATGATTATGTTTTTTTAACAATTAGAAAATAATATTAACACCCACCATATAAACCTGAGGACGTGGATAAACACCCGTATCAATACCTTGACCAAAATAGTAAGCGCCGCTGGCATCCGGAGCGGAAGCGCCAACTTCAGGATCCATACCACTATATTTAGTAAACGTAATCAGATTTTGAACGGAAACATATAAGCGGAATTGGCTCAGATTTTTCCATTTCGCTAGTTTCGCAAAATCGTATCCAAGTGAAATATTTGAAATTTTTAAATAGCTTCCATCATGAATATAAAGATCTGAAAATTCTACCCAGTTAGAACTGTTTTGAGTTATGCGGGGCATCGTATTTGACGTTCCCTCTCCATGCCAACGACTCAAAATATCAGTAGTCCAGTTAGCCCATTGACCCGGACCACGATAAGCCTGAACAATTTTATTACCGGCAACTCCATTGGCTGTTACAGAAAAATCGAAATTTTTATAGTTGCATGCAAGGCTTAAACCAAATACATGATGGGGATTCGGATCACCGATATTTGTTTTATCATCGGCTGTAATTTTACCATCACCATTCAAATCCACATATTTCAAATCTCCCGGTTTTGCATTAGGTTGGATAACTACACCTTTAGAATTCTTATAATTTTGAACATCAGCTTCTGTCTGGAAAAGCCCGGCAGTTTCATATCCCCAGAAATAGCCAATAGGATTTCCTGCAGAAGCACGGAAAAATTCAGGGCCATTCACAAATATACTGTTTGTACTACCGTGAATAATTCCATCAGCTGTAGGGATATTATTTACCACATTTTTATTATAGGCATACGAACCGGAAACAGTAAAGTTGAAATCTTTACCGATCTTGTTGTTGTAAGCTAATTGTAATTCTATCCCTTTATTGGTAACATCTCCGCCATTGATATATGGATTTTGAGATACACCGGCAGTTGCTAATAAAGGCGCTGCAATTAACCAGTCTTTAGTTAATTTATTGTATACATCAATACCTACATTTAATTTATTGTTTAGTAACCGTGCATCAATACCAATATTGGTTTGATACGAAGTTTCCCATTTAGTATTTTCAACACCAATAGATTTAGGATATGAACCTTGAGTCAAGGTAGTATTATCACTGCCAAAATTATATCGTGCGTTTGATAAGCTGATTAAAGAGAGGTAATTAAAAGTACCGATACGATCATTGCCATTAGTACCCCAACTTGCCCGTACTTTCAGGAAGTCCAACCAACTTTTAGTTGATTCCATAAAAGATTCGCTGCTGGCTACCCAACCTGCAGAAAGTGATGGAAAGTATCCCCATTGATGACCTGGGGCAAACATAGTGGAACCATCCGCGCGGAAAATAGCAGTAGCCAAATATTTTTCTTTATAGCTGTAATTTACACGACCGAAAAAAGAGGCATGAACGACCGCTGCAGATGCATTTCCATAAAGTGACATTCCATGAGTCATGGTTTGCTTGTTTTTGGCAGTAGTATCCGCACTCATCGCTACTGAAGTTACGGTAGAATTACTTAGATAGCCACGATTAAACGTGCCGAATAAAGTTTCTCCTGTAATATTCCCACCTACAAACGATCCCTGATATTTATTAACTGCACTACCGGCTAAAACATCAAATTGGTGATCTTTGACTTTAAAGAGATAGTTAATCGTATTATCCCAACTCCATGTATATCCCTGCGAACTGCCTTGACCAATACTTTCATCAAAGTTGACAGCATATATTGATAACCTATCATAAACAGGCCTATAGCTGTGATTAGCCGAAGAACCATAATTGATGCCGAAGGTTGATTTTATTTTTAAATTTTTGATGGGCTGAAGTTCTGCATACACATCTCCTAACAAGCTTTGTGTCTTGCTTTCATTTTGATTATTGTATTGCATCAATGCATAAGGATTGGCTTCTGTATTATTCCAGACTCCTCCTTTATATACAGTAGAATTTAAACTACTCAAATAATTTCCTTTTGCATCGTACATAGCTAATAATGGACTTGTAAAAATACCGCTAACAACATTACCGGAATATAATCCACCATCTGCAACACCTTTTTGGTCTGCCATAGAAAAAGTAAGATGTTCACCTACTTTCAATGCCCCGTCGTACATTTTACGTTCGGAATTTGAACGAAAGTTAATACGTTGATAATTTGAAAGATCAGAACCGCCAATTATACCTCCCTGTTGAACATAAGATAGACCTAATGAATAGGTTGAGACATCATTTCCACCAGTGGCCGATAAATTATAATTTTGGGTTGGCACATTGGAAGAAAACATTTCGTTTGACCAGTTCGTCCCATGAGCCTGCAATCCTGTGCTTCCCTGGGCCAACGCGTTAATTTGCGTTTGCGTGAAAAGAGGCGCTTGTCCTGAATTAATTGCGGCCTCATTTTGAATGGTAGAATATTGTTCTGCATTCAATACATTTAATTTCCGGGCAGCATTTTGAGTTCCGTAATATGCATCGAATGAAATTTGTCCCCCTTTTTTACTATCAGAACTCCCGCTTTTGGTTGTGATCAATACAATACCGTTTGCTCCATTCATACCATAGATTGCACATGATGCCGCATCTTTTAAAATATCAACCGTCGCAATATCCGAATTGTTCAAATAACTTATATCACCGGTAATAACACCATCCACTACATAAAGCGGACTAGCGTTTCCAATGGTTCCAGCCCCGCGAATAATTACTTTTAAACCTCCACCAGGTTGCCCTGATGAAGAAGTAATGTTGACACCTGCAGCTTGTCCCTGCAAAGCTTGTAAAGCATTTGTCGTGTTCAGTTTTTTTAAATTTTCCCCTTTTACTGAAACAGTAGCCCCGGTAACCAATTTTTTCTTTTGAACACCATAGCCTACAACAACTACTTCATCCAATCCAATTGACTCAGAAGTAAGGGTGACATTAATAGTTGTACGACCATTAATCAAGACTTCCTGTTTTTTCATTCCAACAAAAGAAAAGACCAAAACTTTGTCGACATCATTAATCTGAATAGAATAAGCGCCATAAGCATCTGTAACGACTGCACGGTTTGTCCCTTGAACAGATACTATTACACCAACTACCGACTGTCCGCTTTCATCGGTTACCTTACCGGTAGCAGTCTTCGGCTTCTGCAAAACATCGGGTGATAATATAATCAGATTGTTTTCAACAGTTCTGAAGTTTACACCGGTTTTGTCAAATAGAGAGGTTAAAACACCATCGATCGTTTTGCTGGCAGGATCAATTTTTATTGTCCTGTCCAGGTCGATCTGGTCGTTTCTGTATAGAAATCTGTAATCAGAATTTTTCTCTATCGTGGCCAATACTTCGCCAACCGTGAAGCTTTTATTAGAGAAATCAATTTTCAAATCCTGAGAGTACACAGTGGCATTGGCTGAGAAAATGCCAAGAATTAAAAAAACTACAGTGAGTTTCATAATGATCAGGCTTTTTTTAAAATGGGAGTAATAATACTCACTCCAGAGTAGGAGTACGTTTTTTTTCATAACTTTGTAAATGTTAAGTTAAACCATTAACGATGTGCATTGATTGTGCAATTTATTGATTGATGGTGATCTTTTCAGCATGCTGTAAATGCCGCAAACATTTACAGTGCAAGACCGCGGGAGATTTACCTTGTAGATCTCCCGTATTTTTTAGGGTTTTGTGATTTCTTTTGCTCCTCCTTTTTTTACAATTAAATTACTTTTTGTGTCGGATATAAATTTCATTCACTTTCATGTCGTATTCAAACGGTGTGAGAATTTGCAAGTACTTCAAAACCTGGTTGATATTTTCTTTTTCAAACTGTCCGGTGAATTTAATTTCCTGTACATCAGGATCATCAAAATGTATTTTCACATCGTACCACTGCTCAAGTTTATAGGAAAGAGATGAAAAGCTCTCATTTTTGAAACATAGTTTTCCGTCTTTCCATGCAACAATAGGTGTCACATCAACCTTCTCGGCAATCTGCACCATGGGTTCAATCCTTTTTGATATTTTTTCTTTTATTGTAGATCCATGTAGAATGGGTTTATTATATGCATATTTATCCTTTATATACCTGAAGGTTTCATTAGGATGTATAATAATTTCGTCCTCGTCATTTCCTGAAACAGAAATCCCCTGGATGCATATTTTGCCTTTTACAAGAGTAGCTTCAGCGATAATAGCCTCTTTGTATGCCTTTACATTAAATGTTGTACCGTAAACTTTAATATTAAATGTTGAAGTCTTTACGATAAAGGGATGCAAACTATCGTGTTTCACATCAAAAAATGCCTCACCGTCTATATAAACACTGCGTTTATTGTCATCAAAGGATGATGCATATTTCAAAGTGGTTTTTGCATTCAACCAGACTATTGATTTATCCGGTAATATAACTCTGGTCTTTTGTCCTCCGGGCGAATAGATGGTTGTAAAAGAATTGTCAGTTTTATTTTTCAAATAACCTTTTGTTATAATAAAACCACCCAATCCCCCCATCAGCATAAGAGGAATCATAATTGCAGCTGCAAGACGATAGAGTTTTTTAAGCGGCATGCTAAAGTATCGTGGAATATCATAATCCTCTTTTAGTTCGCTCCATGCCTGATAAGTATCTTCATTAAAACTACCCGAAAATGGAAGACCGGCTTTAAAGTCATCATCAATTTCTTCGAAAAGTAAAGCATGCTCTTCCGATTCAGCTATCCAGTTATCCAGTAACTGTTTTTCAGAATCAGTGATCTGTTTTTTATAGTATTTATCGAGTAGTTCCCAGGGTAAACGTTCCATTTTTAAACAATTTATAATAATGATACCCTTTGGCACCTTTCCCCCATAAAGAAACACAATTATTTTTGGTTCTGGTTAAACATTGCCCCGTCCACATGGTTATAAAGGGATGACATGATTATTAATCTTGTAGATTTATAAATTACCCAGCAAAAAACACGCAATAAACACATTGCCATAATACGAACCAATATGTCGTTTAATCTTCTTGATGGCAATATTGACCTGATTATCAACGGCGCTCACCGAAATCCCCAACTGCAATGCAATTTCATTATACGACAAACCCCTGTTGCGACTCAGTTTAAATATCTGTTTACAACGTGTAGGAAGCAACTCTATAGATTCATTAATAATTTTATCCAGTTCCTTGGCCTCCATTTCACTGGAGGCATCTAAAGATTCTTCAGAAGAATTACGTCTGATTTTCTCATAACTCTTCTCGTGCCTGTTTTCATTTCTTAGATAAATCAATGCATTAAAACGGCATGCCTGATATAAATAAGATTCCAGAGACTTTTTAAAGTCAATATTCTCACGGCTCTCCCAAAGATAAAGAAACAAATCCTGCACAATATTTCTGGCAACATTTTCATCCTTTAAAAAAATAATCAGGTAACGACAGAGGTCGTTATAGTAACGATGAAATAGCAATTCCAATGCAGCACCATCTCCTGCATGCAATCTATTCTGAATTTCTATTTCCTCTTCCCTGATCATTTTCATATTGTGCAAATTAATCGAATATTTTAATCGAATCAAAAACTATTTATAGAACTTTAGACATAACAACAGAATTAAAAGATGTTTAACTGATTTTGATTTTTAACTTTGCAATGCTATGCCAAAACAAACCACCATCATACTTGCCCCCCTGCACGGGTATACAGAAGCAGCATTCCGCAATGCACTGGCCGAATGTTTTGATGGGTATGACGAAGCGATTGCACCCTTTATATCCCTTGCACCTGCTGAAAGGATCAATCCAAGAAGGTTACATGATCTGTTGCCTGCTAAGAACACTCGCCTTACAGTCATTCCTCAGATCCTTGGCAACGAACCAAAGCTCTTTATAGCCATGGCAAATTCTTTGGGTGAATTGGGTTACGAGAGGATCAACCTCAACATGGGCTGTCCCAAGAAAGCCATTGCCGCCAAGCATCGTGGCTCAGGACTACTGTCTCATCCTTCAATGATCCATGAGCTGCTCTCTGAAGTCATCCCCAGGATCCCGCAGCGACTGAGTATCAAACTCAGGTTGGGACATAACCATCCCGACGAGATCTATCCCGTCATCGATGTATTGAATCAGTTTCCGCTTGAAGCTGTTACCATCCATCCCCGCACTGGTATAAATCTGTATGAAGTAAAGGCTGATGTAGACCGTTTTGAAGCAGCCATGCAACTGATCAGACATCCCGTTATTTATAATGGAGATATTTTCTCATTGAAAGACTACCGGAGAATTGCTGCAAAGTTTCCATCTATAGGGAGCTTTATGATCGGCAGGGGAGTCTTTGCAAATCCCTTTCTGGCCGAACAGATCAAAGGCTTACAAACGGCAACACCAGAAGAACAGCGCAACCGATTTATCCATTTTATATCAATCCTGATGACAGAGCTGAAAAGAGATTCCAAGTCGCCCCGATTCCTCTTTAGCCGGATGAAAGACTACTGGGGATTCTTCTCCTACCTGTTCGACGACAGCGAGAAGATCTATCAGAAGCTGGTACGCATTCAGGATGAAGCCCTTTTCTTCGCAGCCCAGGAGAAGATCCTCAGCAATGCCCCATGGCGCGATCTCAACGCCACTACCACACGCTTCACCGGCACGAAGGCCGATAAGAAACAGCTCGACGGATAAAAAGCTAATCACTTAAACCCACAAAGGTGATGTAGGGAGGCCCCTTCTGGCTCTCCAATCGGTAATGATGATTTTTTAGGTATACTGCCCAAGAGAGCCACAAGGCCCGCCCTACATTTTCAACATGAATGCCCTAGGTTCTCCTTATAAGATTATTGGATAGTCTGCAGCTTGGTCAGGGGGACTTTGATGATGACTGTTGCTTTGTTGATGAGGAGTTGTTTGAAAAGGAGTGCATTGTCTTCGGCGCCTTCGTAAATGCCAAAGTGAAATGGGATGGCTATTTTGGCTTTTACGTCTAAGATAGCATCGGCTGCCTCCTGCACGTTTTGCATGGTATAGGTCTGACCCAGTGGCATGAAAGCAATGTCGCAACTAATTGATTTCATTTCAGGAATACGATTGGTATCTCCCGGATGATAGATTTTGATCTCTCCAAGCGTTAGTATATATCCTACCCATTGCTTTTCTTTCGGATGGTTGTTTTTGATGGTGTTGTATGAGGGTACTGTTTCAAATTTAATACCTTCTACAATGAATGACTTTCCTGGAATAACCTCAGTACAGTTCTTGAATCCCTGGCTTTTTAATTTATCACAACATTCCTTTGGAGCAAAGATGGGGGTGTTGTGATCTGCAACTTTATTGATCTCTTCGATGGAAAAATGATCGAAGTGGGGATGGGTGATCAGGACAACTGCTGCCTGACCTTTTTCGATTAACTGAAAAGGGTCAATATAGATGAACTTGTCCTTCAGGGGGATGCGGATGGAGGATTGTCCATACCAGTGAATGCTTTCGACCATGGTTTTCAAGGATTCTTTCTTTGCGGATGGGTTATCCTGTTGATCGGATAAGCTGTTATTATCTGTTTTCATGGCTTTATAGTCGTTATATATCATTGGAAAAACAGAATTAAATCCGACTTTGTTCAATGAATAAGCCGGATAAAAAATAATTAAGCAGAGGATAATTATTAAGTGTTTTTTTAGATTTCCCATGTGTTTATGATCAGACACATAATTGAGTAAGTGGGGAGTTATAAAATCGAACGAATGAGATGTAGGGAGGGCCCTTGTGGCTCTCCAAGGCAGTATAAATAAAAATCTTCAATACCGCTAGGAGAGCCACAAGGGCCCTCCCTACATCTCATTCGTTTCCTTTTTTAGGTTTTTATTATTTTTTGTCTCTGGCATATTTGTTAGACCATTCGATCATCTCGGCGAGGACATGGAGGATGGATTCGCGGCCTGAGTAACCATGGCTTTCGAGTGGTAAAAGTACCAGTTTGGCGGTACCTCCATTGCCTTTGATGGCATCGAAGAGTCGTTCGCTCTGGATCGGGAAGGTGCCCTGGTTGTTATCAGCCTGTCCATGAATCATCAGGAATGGTGTCTTGATCTTGTCGGCATAAGCAAATGGGGAAACTCTCAAGTACATTTCGGGAGCATCCCAGAAACTGCGACGCTCACTCTGGAAACCAAACGGGGTCAAAGACCTGTTGTAGGCTCCACTTCGGGCAACTCCTGCTGCATAATCGCTGGAATGGGCCAAAAGATTAGCGGTCATGAAAGCGCCATAACTGTGACCACTAACGACAACTTTCTTGCGGTCGATTACACCCAGGCTATCCAGATAGTCGATGGCAGCGCGGCCTGAAGCCACAACCTGCTCAACGAAGGTGTTGTTCATCGTTTCAACATCACCAACTACTGGCATGGTAGCATCCATCAATACGGCATAACCCTGGGTCACCATGAACAATGGACTCACACCACGGAGTACGGTGAAACGGAAAGCAGAACCACGAACCTGTCCGGCTGTAGAGGCATCGGTATATTCGAGCGGATAGGCCCAGATAAACAATGGTAGACGTTCTCCTTTTTTGTAATTGGCAGGCAGATAGAGGGTGCCTGAAAGGGCTACACCGTCTTTGCGTTTGTAGGTGACCAGTTGTTTCTTCATGCCACGGATCTGTGGCTGAGGATCTTTAAACGTGGTAACCGGTGACTTCTGGCTCGTCTTTAGATCAATCAGAAAGTAGTTAGGCACTTCATTGACACTCTCGTAACTGGTGAGGATCTGATCGAGTTTATTGTTGGTGAAAGAGATAAACTGTTCGAAGGTGTTATCTTTAGCCTTGAAGAGAACGGTCTTCTCCATGGTCTTCAGGTTGACCTTGTCCAGTGAAGGGTAACTGCCTTTTGGTGATGCACCTGCATTGTTGTAGAATACATTGTCACCATCGGTCAATACTACCATCTCTCCTGTTGCTGTGCGGGTCTGTACAAGGCGTCCGGGATTTTTGTAGTCGTCGTTATCGCTGATGTCTAAGATCTTCTTCTTGTCCTGTGGGGTGTTCAGATTGAGCTTCCAGGTAATACGCCAGTTACGGTCGCGGTCACTTTCGGAAATCAAGACCTCATCTTTAACAGGCATATATTCCATACCACGATAACGGAACTGGGTTTGTAACAACTCACGGGCTTCACCTGTGAAGGGTTGATCGAGACACATCAGTTTATCGCGGAAAGGAACTTTCTTTAAAGGATCGCCACCATCAAGCGCTTCAGTCCAAAGCAGACGGGCAGGATAGAGTCGTTGCCATGTGATTGCACGTGGTCCGGTGGTTACACCCATTGTTGGGATATCATCTACTACGCCAACTTTGTCGACAAGTGTCTTGATAAGGTTTCCGTCTTTACCCCACAATTCATAGGTCTGGGCAAAGAGGTAGCATGGTACAGTTAATGAGAAAGGTCTTTTGATGCGGTGGACAATCAGATAGGCTTCATTGGGAGAAAAACTGACTTCTTCATCATAGATGGCAGGTTTACCAAGGGTTTTTACTGCTCCGGTGGTAATGTCAGCAACTGCAAGTTGTGATTTAGCAAGATATTCAAAGATACCTGCTTCTTCTTCGCTCTTCAGCATGTCCTGATAGGTGCGGCCCTTTGCAAGCTTACCGCTGGTCTCGCTTACTACCGGTCCAGTTGGTACGGGTGAGATTTGTGGTTGAGGACCACGACCTGCAGGGATCATCTTGATCAGGATATGGCGACTATCTTTCATCCATTCGTATCCGCCAAAGATATCGTTCAACATGAATGTTCCTACCTGATGTGATTTACCGGTTGCTACATCGGCTACCCAAAGCTGAACGCCTTTTGCTACATCAACGGAGAAGGCGATCTTCTTGCCATCTTCAGACCAAATGGGAATATCGATCTTGCCATTTGAAGGCAGTTGGACCGGTACTTTTTTATTGTCTTTTAAGAATTGAATAGTCAATGATTTGTATTCGCGCAGACGCTGGATGGCATTAAGAACAGGGTTTATCCTCAGACCTGCCATGCGGTAATAAGGCTGGGCCAGCAGGGCCATCGTAGGGTTGGGTTCGGGCTCTATCAGCACGATGGCGTCTTTGGTGGGACTGAGATATACGAGTGGGGTTGAGGGGGCATTGACAAGATCGACCACCTCCTTGGGTGGGAGCTTGTAGGTGCTTTGCGCCTGAATCTGTAAAGAAAGAGCAATTACAGCAAAAAAGAGTGTGACAGTTTTAAACATTGTGTAAGGGTTAATGGGTTATGATGCCAAAGATAATGCGTTGCGGGATTAATGTGAAATAATAAGCGTAATTTTGTTGACGCTATGATTAGAACTTCATTATGAAAAAATATCTCCTCACTTTTGCTTTTATGCTTGTCGGTCTCTGCACCGGAGTTTTTGCTCAGGAAGAACAATCTTTTGTGAAAGAAACAGATCCTGCTGTTGTCAAAAAAATGGATTGGTGGCAGGATGTAAAGTTCGGTTTGTTAATGCATTGGGGGTCATACAGCCAATGGGGAGTTGTCGAATCATGGTCTATCTGTCCTGAAGACGAAGGATGGTGTGCGCGGTCATTACCCGACTATAATGAATACCGCAGGAGGTATGAAGGGTTGAAATATTCTTTCAACCCGGTGAGATTTAATCCTGATAAATGGGCTGCTGCTGCAAAAGATGCCGGGATGAAATATGTGGTTTTTACTACCAAGCACCACGATGGATTCTGCATGTTCGATACCAAATATACCGATTATAAGATCACTTCACTTGAGACTCCCTTTCACAAGAATCCAAAGGCCAATATTGCCAAAGAGATCTTTAGCTCATTTCGCAGGGAAGGTTTAGGGATTGGCGCCTACTTCAGCAAGCCTGACTGGCACAGTCCCGATTACTGGGCGCCTGAGTTTCCTCCTCTCGATCGCAATGTGAATTATGACCCTGAAAAATATCCTGAACGCTGGAAGAAGTTTGCACAATTTACCTATAACCAGATCGAAGAGTTGATGACCGGATATGGATCTGTGGATATTCTCTGGTTGGATGGTGGCTGGGTTCGCCCCACAAAAAGCCAGACTCCGGAGTCGTTGACCTGGACCAAACGCATCTTGAATCAGGACATCAACATGGCAGGGATTGCAGGTATGGCCAGAAAGCTTCAGCCCGGTCTGATCGTAGTAGACCGTTCTGTACACGGGCAGTTTGAAAACTACCGCACTCCCGAACAACAGGTTCCGGATAAACCGCTTCCTTATTACTGGGAAACATGTATGACAATGGCCAATAGCTGGTCGTGGACTTATAATGACAAGTATAAACCAACAAACAAGATCATTCATCTGTTGATAGATATTGTTTCAAAGGGTGGGAACTTTTTGTTAAACATCGGCCCCGATCCGACAGGGGATCTGGATGATACTGCATACAGTCGTCTTCATGAAATCGGAGAATGGATGAAGGTGAACAGTCAGGCTATTTATGGGAGCAGGCCGGTAGAGCCTTACAAAGAGGGGAAAGTTTGTTTTACACAAGGTAAGAAAGGTGAAGTTTTCGCGTTTTACCTGGCAGACGAGAATGAGGCAGTGCCTTCAGAGATTAAATTGGAAAACTTCCAGCCTAAGAGCGGAGCTGTTGCTAAGCTTTTGGGTGGAGGAAAAGTCAGCTGGAAAGCAAATGGCAAAGGATGTGTCATCACGCTTCCGGCAAGTGTTAAGAAAAATCCTCCCTGCCAACATGCATGGGTAGTGATGTTCAACTAAAAAATATGACCAATAATATAGAGATTATGGCGCCTGTGGGCTCTTACGAGGCCTTGATGGGTGCTATCCAGGGTGGTGCGGGATCGGTGTATTTCGGTGTTGGACAAATGAATATGCGTTCGCGTTCGGCTGCTAATTTCACCATTCCTGACCTTGAAAAGATTACGGCTATCTGTAAAGAGGCCGGTATCCGTTCATATCTGACCCTGAATACGATCATTTATGATCACGAGGTTGAGGAGATGCATCAGCTGATCGATGCAGCAAAGGCCAATGGAGTGAATGCTGTGATTGCAAGCGATCTCTCTGTCTTTGAATATGCCCGAAAGGTGGGGTTGGAGATTCATATTTCGACACAGTGCAATATCACGAACCTGCAGGCTGTGAAGTTCTATTCGCAATATGCGGATGTGATGGTGACTGCCCGAGAGTTGAAACTGACGCAGGTTGGGGATATTACCAGAGCTATCAGGGAACAGAATATTACAGGACCTTCGGGCGAATTGGTGCAGATAGAGGTCTTCGCTCATGGCGCCTTATGCATGGCAGTATCGGGGAAATGTTATATCAGCCTTGATAATTTCAATGAGTCTGCAAACCGTGGAGCCTGTCTGCAACCTTGTCGCAGGGAGTACAATGTGAAGGATGTCGACAGTGAGATTGAATTGAACATCGACAGCAAATATATCATGTCGCCTAAGGATCTGAAGACAATTGATTTTCTGGATCAGATATTGGCAGCAGGAGTGAAGGTATTGAAGATTGAAGGGCGTGGACGGTCAGCAGAATATGTGAAGACGGTGACCGAAACTTATAAAGCTGCTGCTGATGCTTACTTTAACGGTACTTTTACTTCCGAGAATATTGCTTTATGGAATCAGAAACTCGCTTCGGTTTACAATCGGGGATTCTGGGATGGGTATTACCTGGGTCAGAAGATGGGAGAGTGGAGCAAACGATATGGTTCACAGGCTACCCGTCAGAAGATTTATGTCGGGAAGATTACAAACTACTTCACCAAAATTGATGTTGCTGAGGTAAAGATAGAAACACACACATTGGATGTTGGGGATGAGATCATGATCATTGGTCCTACTACAGGGGTTTATGAAGCCAGACTTGGAGAGATCAGGTATGAGCTGGAGGCGGTCAATCAGGTCATCAAGGGACAGTTTTGTTCGATTCCTGTGACTGAGATCGTCCGCAGGAATGATAAATTATATAAATGGCTTGATGTGCCTGCTAAAAATGAAAAGATTTAATCATCATACCCACTCTTATTTTTGTGATGGGTCTTCAGCACCTGAAGAATATGCCGATGAAGCCATCCGGTTAGGTTTTAATACACTTGGCTTTTCGAGTCATGCACCGGTTCCTTTTATGAATACTTTTGCCTTGAAGGAAGAGCGCAGACCTGAATATCAGAAGGCGATCAGGGAGTTGCAAAAGAGGTATTCTGACAGGCTTGAGATCTATATGGGATTGGAAATAGATTTTATCCCGGGTTTGTCACGCGACTTTGATTTCTTCAGGAAAGAGATGGGATTGGATTTTGTGATCGGAGGGATTCATCTGGTTAAAAATGGTTTTAACGAAGATGAGTTGTGGTTTATCGATGGGCCCAGTTATGAGAAATATGATTTAGGGTTGAAAGAGATTTTTCATGATGATATCCGTAAGGGCGTGAAGGCTTATTACCAGAGTGTTTGTGAGATGATTACATTGCAGAAGCCTGATATTGTGGCGCATGTGGATAAGATCAAGATGCACAATGGGGGAAGGTTTTTCTCGGAAGATGAACCCTGGTATGTGGCGATGGTAGATGAGGCATTAGAAGTGATCGCTCAGTCGGGGTGTATTGTAGAAATCAACTCGCGGGGGATCTATAAGAAAAGGTGTCCCGATCTGTTTCCTTCATTGGCTATATTAAAGAAACTACATAAGTTAAAGGTTCCGGTAACATTCAGTACCGATGCACATTCCCCTGCTGAATTGAATCTGGGGATGGATTTGATTGTATCAACGGCATTGGAAGCAGGATACAAAGAGGTCAGTTGTATGATCAATGGACATTGGGAAGCAGTAGAAATAAAGTGAAATCTGATGTAGGGAGGCCCCTTGTGGGTCTCCTAAACGGAAATATAGATTTTTAATTATACTGCCCTGGAGACCCACAAGGGGCCTCCCTACATTTTCAACAATACCGTAAACAAGACCTCTTTATTTTGTTGGATCCATGATACGACCGGTGAATAGGATAGTGCCGGTGCTCTTTTCGGAAATCACAAATATAAATGGTTTATCGACCTTGAATATAAAATTTAAAGGCATTGAAGTAGTGCCGATACCTACTGAAGTAACTGCAGCTGCAACGGTCCCTTCTTCATTCACTTCAACCATTGTTTTGTGTTTAACCTCACTGATGTAGAGTGTCCTATCTGCATTAATTCCTGTGAAATTTGCAATGTTTGAATTGAACGCATCAGCCATTCCCATGGAACTGAGTAAACCGTTTAAACTCGTTTCATAACTCATTTTAAATCGTGGCATACTAAACTGTACCTTGGTTGGAGAGAGACCATCATTGAGTGTTTTCCAGTTGCCGGCATTGAAAGTAGCCAGTACATCGGCAGTTGTCTTTCCGGATCCGGGAAGCAAAATAGTCATTACGAAGTTCCCCTGTCCATAGGGCAATTCAATAGCAGATAACACATCATTGGAATAAACAGGGAATGTAGTGATATCCTGCGACATCAACTTGCACTTGACAACCGTATTATCTTCCTTGTAGAAGTTTTGATCTGTGGTTTTTGAAGCATCAAACTGGTTTCTCCATGAACCTTTAAAATAGAGTGCATTGATAAGAAACATCACCTGATCAGAAGTGATTTTGTCTATGATGGTTGGAATCGCATTGTTAGTCTTTGCACTTACCCAGTTATTGATGGTGTTGACCGCTGAAGGAGATGAGAAATCGAGCGCCGAGACTTCGGCTTTATAGTAATTCAGGTTGGTTGTAATAAATGCCGGGAGTACTGAAAAGGTATTCCGATACCATATAGAGTTTGCGATATTAAACGTTACCTGTTCATCTAAGCTTTGCAGTTGTCCTGCCAGGAGCTTATTGTAGTCGTTAATGGTGGAGGTTTGCTGACCACTGAAACCTAAAGTGTTCTCCATCCCGGTTTTGGTTGATCCCGCTGCACCATTTAGGGTCATGGACAATGCCATGCTGACACTGAAGGGAGAGATAAAGAGATTCTCTTTGGTTTCCTGATTGCCTGCTTTATTGAACAGTGTGAAGGCAAACTGATTATTGGTCTGAACCAAAGCTTTTTGCTCAACAGTTAAAGCTATCGGTTGAATTTTCTTGTCGTTGATTTGATTTGTCTTGTCTTTTCCACAGGAGATCATCAACAACGGTAGAAAGATTAAAAGATAACGTGATTTCATTTCTTTAAGTTTTTATTGAATCCGGGATTGAGAAACTGTTTAAATTTAGTTTTTTTCTTTTGCCCGTAGGGCATTAATGTCAATAGAAATGCAATTTCCCCCTCTTATTTTGCCCGTAGGGCATTAACATTAAAGGTTAATCCCCTACGGGGAAAAAATTAATATTTCAGCCCTTTCTATTGTCATTTATGTCCTACGGACAATTTTAAACAGAAATGCAATTCCCCCTCTTGTTTTGCCCGTAGGGCATTTACATTAAAGGTTAATCCCCTACGGGGAAAAAATTAATATTTCAGCCCTTTCTATTGTCATTTATGTCCTACAGACAATTTTAACAGTTTCTGAAAGAACAAAATATATGCCAGATAAGTTTATTTCTTTACTAATGATGACTCATAGGTTCAAAAAGTTGCATGCACCTATTTATAAACGCTTATTTTTGCAAAAAAATATATTGCATGGCGCTTTTTGATAAATCGACAGATGCCTTTGGAGCTATAAAAGTAAAGGAGTTTAGTTTCTTTCTTTCCTTCCGTTTTTTTGTAACGATTGCAACACTGATGCAGAGTGTTATTGTCGGTTGGCAAATGTACGAATTAACTCACAATCCTTTGGATCTTGGATTGATTGGTCTGGCAGAAGCCATCCCTGCAATAGGAATTGCTCTTTTTTCAGGGCATATAGCCGATAAATATGACCGGAAGACGATCATCCTGATTTCGTTGCTTGTATTTATTGCCGGGGTATTTATGTTGCTGGCCTTTAGTATAGGACAGTTTGGACTGATTAACAAACTGGGGGTGTGGCCTATTTTTATGGTAGTAGGTCTTGGAGGGTTTTCAAGAGGATTCCTTTATCCTTCAGCAATGGGGCTCATGGCTCAGATCGTACCCAGATCGTTATATGCTAACTCTGCCACCTGGAACAGCGTAGTCTGGCATGTCGGTGCAGTTACCGGACCGGCAATCGGTGGATTGATATATGGATTTTTTAGTGTCGAGATAGCTTATTGTGGAGTTCTCTTTTTTGCATTGATCGCTTTATTGATGATGATCCCCATCCAAAAGAAGATGATTATTGTTTCGGAAAAAGTTGAGACATTAAAAGAACGGCTTCTCACGGGTCTTCGTTTTGTGTTCAAAAACCAGGTAATGCTTGGAGCCATGTCATTGGATATGTTCGCGGTGTTATTTGGTGGCGCAGTGGCAATGTTGCCTGTTTTTGCCAACGATATACTCCATGTTGGTCCTGAAGGATTGGGTGTTTTAAGGGCTTCACCAGCAGTGGGATCTATTTGTATGTCGTTGTTCCTCGCTTACAACCCACCGCTCAGGAATGCCGGGAAGGCATTGTTGATCGGGGTAACCGGTTTTGGAGTCTGTATGGTCTCCTTTGCTCTTTCAAAAAACTTTTATCTTTCGCTGACACTGTTGATGTTAAGCGGGATGTTTGATAATATCAGCGTGGTGATCCGTCAAACGATTATGCAGTTGATGACCCCCGATGAGGTTAGGGGAAGGGTTGCATCTGTAAACAGTATTTTTATAGGGTCATCTAATGAAATAGGATCTTTCGAATCAGGATTAGCAGCAAGTCTGATGGGGTTGGTACCTTCTGTAATATTTGGAGGAGCTATGACATTGTTGGTGGTGTCTGTAACGGCGGTCATTGCACCAGTACTAAGGAAGCTGAATTTGAGTAATCTGAAATAGTTTCTTAGAAACTGAAACTATAGGTTACAGACGGAATGATCGGGAAAAGGCTGACCTGTTTGAAGCTGAGATTCTGAACCGGATTACCGGACTTATCTGTTGAGGTCTCGTTTTGAGTATAGATAAAGAAAGGATTCCGTCTACTATATAAATTATAGACCCCAACCCTCCATACCCGCTCACCCCATCTCTTTTTCTTATGGAAGTTAAAGCCCAGATCGAGACGATGATAGGCTGGCATACGAAATCCATTATGGGCACCGGCGCTTTGGATGATCGTATTTCCACCCAACGGTTTATCGGGAGAATACAATAAGAATTCTTCGGCATTCAGTGTGAATGCCGGACCTGAACTATACACCCAGGTTAAACCCATATCTACTCTTTGACTAAACTGATGGTTGACAACAACACTTAAATCGTGACGTTCATCATATCGGGCTGGGAAGGTCTTTCCCGAATTGATGTTTGCAAACTTTCGGTTATTCCATGAAAGGGTATATCCAATCCATCCTGTAGTTTTACCTGTCTTTTTCTCGAGTAAGAATTCGGATCCATACGACCATCCATCACCGGTTTCGATCTTATCCTGCCAGTCATCGTATTGACCCCAATAGACTGCTCCCTCTTTATACTCGATCATGTTTTTCATATACTTATAAAAGCTTTCGAAGCTAAATTGGTACATCTGGTTGATGGCATATACAAAACCGATGGCGTATTGTTTTGAGTTCATTGGTTTTACCCTGTTGGTTGAGGGGAGCCACAAGTCTGTCGGGAGGCCGATATTGCTGTTAGACAATAGATGCAGATATTGTGTCATATCTGAATAGGCAGCTTTTAAAGAGAAACGATCGTTTACTATATAATTGAGTGAAAAACGGGGTTGCAGAGCATTGTACCATTGATCTTGTACTGCAAAACCTGAAAAATGGAGACCCATATTCATTTTTAATCTTTGTGTAACCTGGTAGTCGTCTTCCACATAGAGCCCTTGTTCCTGAGCCGGGACATGGTTGCCCCCATAAGTCAAATTATTGTTGTTAGTAACACTACCGGTGGCATTCAGGTCATAAGCGATGACACCGGGATTAAAATCGTGCAGGGTATTTGAAATCCCAAACCGGATATAGTGTCCGGGTGCAGGAACATAATCAAAGTCAATCTTTGCGGCCGCATCACGGATCCCTGACTTATAGGCGGACTCATAATCACTGGTTACTCCTTTGTTTACACTAAAGTATCGGATATTCACTTCAAAATTGTAACGGGAAATAGTAAGGGTTGTGTTACTGAAAAGCTTACTGTTATAGAGATGGTTCCATCTCAGGGCTGTTGTTAAATTACCCCAGGTCAATTTGAAATTATCATCTGAATTCTTTGTACTTGAGGTTACATCTTTCTCATTGTAAGTCCCCAAATCATCACCGGAATAAGCGCTCAGGTAGAGCCTGTCTTTCTCTGAAAACTTATAATTCAGTTTTGCATTCAGATCGTAGAAATAATAACCGGGGATAGGTTCTCCGGGAGTGATTTTTTTTGCCAGAGGGTTTGCCCACAGGTCGAGGAGAGTACGACGAGCGCTGACAATAAACGATGCCTTGTCTTTAATGATAGGCCCTTCGAGCGTGAACCGGGTTGTAACAAGGCCTATAGAGCCCTCTCCAACAACCTGTTTCATGTTGCCTTCTTTCATCCGAATGTCAAGAACAGAAGAGAGTCGGCCACCATACCTGGCAGGGAATCCTCCCTTGATGAGGGTGATTGTATTCAGGGCATCGGCATTAAAGACAGAAAAAAAACCAAAGAGGTGACTGGCATTGTAAACGGGAACTCCATCAAGGAGGATCAGGTTTTGATCGGGGCCACCACCGCGTACATACAATCCGGTTGAACCTTCAGTTCCTGTCTGCACTCCCGGGAGCAATTGAAGAATCTTGATCGGATCTACTTCTCCTAAAAAGGCGGGAAGACTCTTGACTGTTTTAAGCGAGATCTCGTTGATACTCATCTGAGAAGATCGAAGCTTATTGTTAGACATATCACCTTTCACAACAACCTCCTGCAATTGCATGTTTTGGTTCAGTTGAATATTGATAACCGTATCTTTATGAAGTTGAAGGGTTAACGAGAATGCTTTATAGCCAACATATGAACACACCAGTTTTACTTCTCCACCGGGTAGTGAAAGACTGTAAAATCCATAGGTGTTGCTTGAAGTTCCTTGCATATTCAGGCCATTGTAAACATTGGCCATGAATATTTTTTCACCTGTACCACTATCTTCGATATATCCCGATATCGTATATTTCTGAGCATTTGCATTAATGAGCAGGCTTAGAAAAAGGATGATATAGAATAGTTGTTTAACATTCATGTAAGTATAACTATGTTATAGTGTAGTAGCTTTAACAAAGACTGGATTTTTAGCGCCAAAAATCCCTGTTCCATTTATGATATTCGATTTGATTGATATTGGTTCAGCAAAGGGATTGTTCCCGGCATTGTTTTGCATAATTATGGAGACCAGATATTTATAGTAATCTGAAGAAATTCCGCTTAATTCAAACCATAGGTTGTAATCAGTAGTGATGCGGGTATTGGTGTAAACGATAAGTTCGTAATTCGATTTCACAAACGAAGCATTATTAAAAACCACCCCCATGAGGGTCTGATCATCTACCACAACGATATTGTCATCGCTGCCTAAGCGACAAGCAATGACATATTTTGAGTTAGCACCCGGAGCAAAGTTTTTCTTGATAAGGAAAGCCCGGAGATAGTAATATTCGGACGCAACACCTTCATCTTTGAGACCTATCTTGAATTTGATATATTGTGGAGCAGAACCCGGTGTTAATTCAGTAGTCTGAACTGCCGTGATCGGATTTGGGGCTAAAGGAATCATGGCTTTAGTTTCCACGTGTCCAAAAACAGTATTATCAATTTCAATGCGATAATCACTTGCTACAATTGGTTTGATTGTGGAGCTATATATTCCGTTTATTCCTTTAGTCAGGGTTTGTTTTAGAACATTGTCCTGAAATATTTTAACAGTTGCATCATTGACCCTATCGATTGATTGAGTGGAATCCATCATAGATTTACTCTTGCTGAGCTGCACTCTAATGATACTGTCTTTATCCAGGATGCTGTTTACAACCAAACGTGGCTTGATTAGTCCGACATCAACGCTGATTGTCTTCTCACAACCGGATATCATTTGTATGAATACGACCAGGAGTAGTAATTGTATTATTTTTACTTTTGCCATTGAAGCTGTTTAGCAAACGGTGTTTAAATTGAAGATACAAAATTCACTAAAAATGTAATACGCTTTAAGGAAACTCACAACTGTCATTTAAATTATTTCAATAATTGTAATTTTTTAACAAAAGCAAAAAGGTCTTATTAAATTAAATACCTTTATTTAACAATCAGACATTGTAAATGGTTAATAGAATCTGCAGAATATATAATAAGTAAATAAAATGGAAAAAGTTCGTTGGGGAATACTCAGTACTGCTAAGATTGGTCGTGAAAAAGTGATACCGGCTTTACAGAAGAGTCAATATTGCAGTGTGGATGCTATCTGTTCAAGAGAGCTGGAGCAGGCACAAAATACAGCAACGCTTTTGAATATCAAGAAGGCATACGGCTCTTACGAGGAATTGTTAAGTGACCGTGAGATTGATGCAGTCTATATCCCATTGCCCAACCACCTGCATGTGGAGTGGGCAATAAAGGCTATGAAGGTAGGGAAGCATGTATTGTGTGAAAAGCCGATTGGCCTTTCTTCATCAGATGCAGGAAAATTGTTGAAGGCTTCACTGGACTATCCGCATCTTAAAGTGATGGAGGCCTTTATGTATCGTTATCATCCGCAGTGGGTATATGCAAAGTCATTGGTTGATGAAAAGAAGATAGGCGAACTTAAAACGGTACAGTCTTTCTTTACCTATTATAATATTGATCCAAAAAATATCCGCAACAGGATAGAGGTTGGCGGTGGTGCAATGATGGATATTGGCTGTTACTGTGTTTCTCTTTCCAGATTTCTGTTTGGCGAAGAGCCTCGAAATGTTTTGGGCTTGGTTGAAAGAGATCCGGTGATGCAAACAGACAGGATGTCATCGGGGATCCTTAATTTTTCTACCGGTCATGCCACTTTCACCTGTTCAACCCAGCTAATGCCGCATCAAAGGGTCAATATTTTGGGTACTGAAGGACGGATAGAAATAGAAATCCCATTCAATATGCCTCCTGATCAGAAAGCTAAAATCTCAGTATTTACCAAGACCGGGAATGAAGATATATTCTTCGATGCTGTTGATCAATATACAATCCAGGCTGACCAATTTGCACAGGCAATCATCAATGATACCCCTGTTCCTTTTGGTCTGGAAGATGCTGTGAACAATATGAAAGTGATTGAAGCTGTTTTTGAAAGCGCCAATAAAAAAGGATCGATAGAACTGAAAACGCTTTAAGTGAATGAATGATGAAATAATTGTTCAGAATTATTTCAGATCTTTCTTCTCTTTTAAGGATTCTTCAAATAATATTTTCCGTTTCTTTTCATTTTGGTTTTGGAATCTGATAATTAGAAACCATACCAGACAACCAAAAAGTATAAGTGGCCATATTGCCAGTATAACGACGAGGACCTGTAACAGAAAAGTCCATCCCATTCCCATTGCATTAAAAACTTTACCGAAGAATCCTGAGGTGGCATTTTTGGTCTCCAGTATATCGATCGTGAGTAAATTGTATGCAACTTCATGTTGCATGAATTTAAAACGTCCTTCTATTGAATCAATTTGGGTCCTTTGTATATTGAGTTGCTTCTCTATTTCGAGCATCTCAGTGATTTTGGTAGCTTTTGCCAATAGCTGAATATATCTGGCTTCCAGTTCCTTTTTCGATTTTATTTTTGCTTCTACATCCATGTATTCGGCAGTGATATCCTGGATGTTGATATCTTTATTTACAATTTTACCTTCTACCTTTCCCAGGTCATTCAGAAACTGTTCAAAAGATTTCGCCGGAATCCTTAGAACAAAAACAGCATGGAGTTCTTCATTTTCCCGAATATTGACAGATTCATTGTTGATCTGTCCTTTGTATATTACAATAAGGTTTTTTATTGCCGAACTGGTCTTTTTATAACTCCCGGTTTCAAAGGAGACGGTCGCCTCTTTGGTTAGTTTCCTATTTTCGGGGAGTGACAGATCTGTTAAAACTGATTGTGGAGATTGTTGAGGATTTGAACTTACCCTTCCTAAGACACTGTCTTTTGCTTTTTGGTCAGAAGGTTTACAAGCCTGGCAAGTAAGCAACATCATTAGTGCAATGAATAAAAATAAATTTTTCATACAATTGTATTTATGTGTTATCGAAACATTCTTTAATTTAAAATCAACTGTAAATATAAACATTACCACAGATTAATGGGGACAGTTCCCATTAATTTATCTTGACATTTCTTATTCCTTTACGGTTGAAGTTTCTTTCAGAGTGCCATTGACTCTTACCTTCACTTTACTGCTTCTGGATGAGATGATCTTATAATTGGTTACTTTTCCATTTTCCCAGGAGCAGTTTACAACATATCCACCCCTTGCACAAAGACCGGTAAAAGAACCTTTGGCAGCCCATTTCTTTGGTAGGGCCGGTAAAAGTTGAATTTCACCTGCATGACTCTGCATAAGCATTTCAGCCATGGCGGCAGGAATCCCAAAGTTGCCATCCAATTGAAATGGAGGATGATTGCAGAACAGATTTGGCAAAGTATTGAATGTCAGCAATCCACGAATCATAATGCCTGCTTTTTCACCTTCTCCCAGTCTGGCCCAGAGTGCACAGCGCCAGGGCCATGTCCATGATCTGCGGCTATCACCTACAGTTGATTCAACTGTGAAAGGGGTGTTTTCGTTTGTGCCATAATTTCCACTACGACTTCTCAATGATAGGATAGCTGCTTTAGCCAGATCGGGTGTCCTGGTCATGCTGATCTGCCGTCCGGGATAAACTGCGAAGAGGTGTGAAGTATGCCGATGCTGATCATTAGGATCATCACGATCTGTCTGCCATTCCTGCAACTGACCCCATTTCCCTATTTTATTCGGAGCCAGATGAGCCACCATATCAGAAACTTTCTTCTGATATTCTTCATCAATACTTAGCGCTTTTGCAGCCTCGAGATAATCCTGAAAGAGTTCCCAAACCAGTTGCTGGTCATGCATGATGCCATCTTCACGGGGACCATGTTCAGGAGACCAGCCATTTGGAACCATCAATGTTCCATCAGGCATCTTCTTGAGATTGTCTTCCCAATACTCGCAGATTTCTTTTAATATAGGATATGCTGTTTTGCGCAAATAGTTGTTGTCCTGCGTAAAAGCCCAATGTTCGTAGACATGTGTTGCATACCATGCGCTGGCCGGAATATTCCATTCCCATCCATTGCCACCAAATATACTCTGGCTGGTTCGTGCAGTCCAGCCTCTTGTTTTCTCGCCAAAAGCTTTACGGGTTGCAATTCTACAAGGCTCTTCTGCGGCTTTGATAAAATCAATTAAGGGGATCTGACATTCTGATAAATTGGTAGATTCTGCTCCCCAATAATTCATCTGAATGTTGATGTTGTTGTGATAATCACTTGCCCAGGCAGGGGTATTGCTATCGTTCCATAGCCCTTGTAGATTGGCGGGTAAGCCACCGGGACGGGAACAACTTACCAAAAGATATCGGCCATATTGAAACATTGTTTTCTCAAGTTCAGG
>Ga0209748_1000375_pt1 | contig 24238 bp, 23 predicted proteins | sample BarGraIncu00421A_FD_185490 | JGI IMG/M metagenome (GOLD analysis project Ga0209748, IMG submission 185490) | Arctic peat soil microbial communities from Barrow, Alaska - Barrow Graham LP Incubations 004-21A (SPAdes) (version 2) | ecosystem: Environmental > Terrestrial > Soil > Wetlands > Peat... | reverse complement strand
GCCAGGCTGCCGCCGGCGTAACTCAGGCCGCCCGAGACGCCGTCGAAGCCGCGCGTCTCCAGCAGCGCATCGCGCACCTTCCTGGGGTCCGCGGACTTCGCCCGCAGGATCGCCTTGGCGACCAGGTTAATGGCATCGAAGCCGAGGCCGGGGAAGGCGTTCTCGGGGGGCCGGCCGTAGGCCGAGCGGTACCAGGTGGTGAACTTGCGCATGGCGATGGTGCTGTGCGCCAGACCGAAGGCGGCGTGGGTGGTGAAGTACACGCCGCCGCCGGTCTCCCGGGCCGCCTCGATGAGCTGCGGGTTGTCGTAGCTGTCGCCGCCCATGATGGGCTGGCGGTAACCGGCCGCGCGCAGCTTGCGCGCCAGCGGCCCGGCGTCGTCGGGGCCCGCGGCGACGAAGAGTAGCTGGGCCCTCAAGGGCAGGGCGCTCTCGCCGCCGTCACCCTCGCCGCCGCTCTGGCCGCCGGGCGGCGCCAGCAGCTTGGCGATGTCGTGTTTCCCGGTGTGGAAACCGGCGCGCAGGACCACCGTACCGCCTTGGGCGCTGAAGCTCTGCCCGAAGTAGCGTTGCAGCAGGCGCGTGTAGTCCATGTCCTTGTCGAAAAGGATGGCGGCGGTGCGGGCGCCGAGCCAGTCGGCGGCGTACTCGGCGCCGGCCGCCGCCCGCACGTTGTCGCCGAAGCAGGCGAGGAAGAGCCAGTCGGGGACCTGGGCGGGCAGCAAGGGAGAGGTGGCGCCCCTGGTGACGAACGGGATGCCCGCGCGCCGCCACCGGCGCGGCCGCCAGCACCTGGTCGGTGTCGCTGAGGCCGATGATCGCCGTCACCTTGAGGGCGGCCAGGCTCTCCGCGTCGGAGCGGACGAGCGCGGGGTCGGTCTGGCCGTCGCGCTCCAGCAACTCCACGCGGCGGCCGAGCAGGCCGCCGGCGGCGTTGATGCGGTCGACGGCCAGGCGCGCCCCGTCCAGCGACGGGCCATCCAGTGTCGCTTGCGCGCCCGTGAGGTTGCAGATGGCGCCGATGTGGATCGGCTCCGGGTTCTTCTGCTGGATCACGACCTGGGCGCCGCCACAGGCCGCGAGGCCGGCGGCAAGAGCCGCCGCGACCGTCGCGGCCGCCGCTGCGCGGAGGCTGATCGTGCGTCTCACACGGGTCCTTTGCCCGACAACGAAGCTTCACCATGGTAGTCCAGAGTCGCGGCGGCTTCATCCCGGGCCCTGCGAGCCGACCCGGGCGGGCCGCCGAGAGCGCGCCGCGGCCCGCGGCGAAGGCGCGGCGGCGAGACGTCACGCGAGGGAGAGGGCGGAGGATGGCGCACCTCAGTGGACAACTCTCGAACCTTCGCCACGAACTGAGGTCGCTGTTCGACGCTCTGTAGCCCGTATATCAGGGGCCTGAGTCGCCCGTCCGCAGCCCATGTGCGAACTTGATGCTGCCTCTACGACGACGCGCGACGAGCTTCGAGGGCCTGACTAGACAGCTCTCGAACTTCCGAGAGGAAGTCCGACGCCTTGTCGCCCAGATTTCGAGCCCGTGGTTGCGGGCCACAGGGAAATCGAACCCCTGACTCCTGCCGTGCAAAGACTCAGCTGTGCCTCATGCGAGCCGTCGCTGAGTGCGGTACGAGCTGAGCGAGCGGCCGGAGGGGCCTGCAAATGCGCCGGTTGTTGACCGCTTTGCGCTTGTTGCCGGGGTGCGCCGACAAGGCGGGCAACGGCCGCGCCCTATTCATGGGTTTCTGAGAGAGCGCTTGCAGCACGACTGGTGCCCCCAACGAACTGCGCATCTGTGCCGCCGGCTTGAAAGTTCGCCTCTGCACGCATTTTCGGCTGTCAGAAGTTGCAGTTTGAGCCTGAGGGAGTGACCGTCGCGCACGCCCTCGCGGCCGCTTGTTGCCCATTTGCCGCTGATTGCCGGGGGGTAGGGCAACAGAATGGGCAACAGCCGGTCTTCGAGCCACTGCCGCAGCCCCACCACCTAGTCGAGTGGCCAGGCGAAAGACTGATCCCCTGGGCAGGCCCAAGTCTCCCCGCTTGGAGGGCGTCGTGAGGCAGTGTCCTCCGCTACTCTGACCGTGCACAGTTAGTCAGGTAGGGCTCACGATGGGAGGCACATTGAGTTCAGAACGAAGAGTCGCAGTCGCCGACATGGGGACGAGACTCTCAACACTCTGGGTCGTGGTCATGTTCAACATGGTCTTCGCGGACATTCTGAGCTTCATCAAGCCTGGAGCGCTGCAGGAATTGTGGGCCGGACAAGCAGGCGTGCACATCACTCCGGGGCTTCTGCTGGTGTTCGCGATACTCTTGGAGATCCCGATTGCGATGATCTTCGCGTCCCGCATCCTGAAGCGGGGGCCCAACCGCTGGGCGAACACCGTTGCAGCGGTGATCACCACCGCGTTCGTAGTAGGCGGCGGGTCGCTGACTCTTCACTACGTGTTCTTCGCGACCGTAGAAATCGCGTGCATGGCGCTGATCGTCTGGTCTGTTTGGACGCGGCGCAACTCAGAATCCGATTGAGGAAGGGCGGCATGGCTCTCAACGACTACCCGATCAACGTCCGCGCCGACTACCCTGAGCGCAGCTCACGTGGATGGGCAGCGCTCACCATCCTGCTGATCAAGTTCCTCGCCCTCATCCCGCACTTCTTCCTCCTCATCTTCCTCGGCATCGCCCAGTTCTTCGTGGCGCTGGTCGCGCAGGTGGCGGTGGTCATCAACGGCGAGTATCCGCCGGGCATGTTCGCCTTCGTGACCGGGGTGCTGCGCTGGGTCACCCGGGTCTCGGCCTTCATCCTCTCGCTCAACGACCGCTACCCACCGTTCACCCTGCAGCCCGTCGACGACTACCCGGTGGACGTGGTGGTGGAGCGGCCGGCGCAGAGCAGCCGCCTCTACGCGCTCTTCACCGTGATCGTCGAGGTCGTCTTCATCGCGGCGATCATCGCCTTGGCCGTGCACTTCGCGCGGGACACGGGCGGGGGTGCGTCCACCGGGCGCAGCTACAACTTCTCGAGCAACGCCGGGACCGGCCTGCTCCTGCGCCAGATCGCCGCGCTGCCGCACCTCATCGTGCTGTGCTTCCTGGGCATCGCCGTCTTCGTGCTCTGGGTCGTCGCGCAGTGGGTGATCCTCTTCAGCGCCAGGTTCCCGAGCGGCATGTTCGGCTTCGTCGCCGGCTTCGTCCGCTGGCAGACGCGGGTCAACGGCTATGCCCTGGGGCTGACCGACCGCTACCCGCCGTTCACACTCGAAGCGCCGACCAAACGGCCCGAGCCACCGCTCCCTTCGGCACCGCTCCCTCCCGCGCAGTGGTACGCGGACCCCACCGGCCGCCACGCGCACCGCTACTGGGACGGCACCCAATGGACGCCGCACGTGGCCGACGACGGAAGGACCGGCGTGGAGGCGATCCACGGTCAGGCTGAAGGGATCCAGTGATGCGGGCAGTCGTGTGCACGGGATACGGTCCTCCCGACGTCCTTGAGCTTCGCGACGTGGCGAAGCCGGTCCCCGGGGATCACGAGGTGCTGATCAAGGTGCGTGCGACGACGGTGCACCGTGGTGACGTGAGGATTCGAAGGTTCGACGTCCCTCGGGGGCAACGATTCATGGCGCGCCTTGTCCTTGGCTTCACTCGCCCGAAGAACCCGATCCTCGGGATGGAACTGGCCGGAGAGGTCGAGTCGGTCGGCAAGGATGTGACCCTCTTCAAGCCGGGCGACGAGGTCTTCGCGTTCACCGGCTGGGGACTCGGTGCCTATGCCGAGTACGTATGCTTGCCGGAGAGGACCAGGAGGTCGGTCACGAAGGATGGGATGCTGGCGACGAAGCCGGCCAACATGACGTTCGAGGAAGCCGCCGCCGGCGCGGCCACCGGAGGAGCCACGGCACTGCGCATCCTCAGGAAGGCGAACATCGAACGTGGGCAGAAGGTTCTGATCTACGGTGCCTCCGGAAGCGTAGGCACCTACGCGGTGCAACTCGCCAAGTCACTCGGGGCGGACGTCACAGGGGTCTGCAGTACCGCCAATGTGGAGTTGGTGAGATCTCTCGGGGCCGACAGGGTGATCGACTACACACAGCATGACTTCACCGAAGGCGACGAGACCTACGACGTTGTCTTCGATGCCGTAGACAAGCTCTCGCCCTCACGGGCCAAGCGGCCCTTGAGGAAGACAGGCGTCTATCTCAACGTCAACAGGGACTCAGCAGGTTCTGGAGGCGCGAGCCCCGAGGACCTTGTCTTCCTCAAAGGTTTCATCGAGGCCGGGAAGGTCCGGACGGTCATCGACAGACGCTATCCGCTGGAGCAGATCGTCGAGGCCCACAGGTATGTCGAGCAGGGGCACAAGAAGGGGCATGTGGTCGTTTCCGTGGCGTAGCGCTCCCCGGGGTTCCCGTCGAACAAAGGTATCGAGCTGACGGCCAGAAGGTAGACTGACCTGAGAGCTGCTCCGCCGCAGCTCATACCTAACACGTGCGTTGGACGGACGAATCCGACTGCGAACGCACGAACCGGAGACCTATGAGAGCGATAGTGTGTACGGACTACGGACCACCGGATGTTCTCCAGCTCCGGGACGTGCCGAAGCCCGTTCCCAATGACGGCGAGGTACTTATCCGGATTCACGCCACGACGGCTGGCGCGGCCGATTGCGAGCTGCGGCGGTTCGACTTCCCTCCTTGGATCTGGGTGCCCATCCGGCTGGGGTTCGGCATCCGCCGGCCTCGACGACCGGTGCTTGGGCAGGAGCTTGCAGGTGACATCGAGGCGGTGGGCAAAGATGTCAGGTCGTTCGGGAAGGGTGACAGGGTCTTCGCGGCGACGGGCATCGGGCTGGGAGCCTACGCGGAGTACATCTGTCTGCGCGAGAACCCCCAGACCGGGGCGATCGCGACGATGCCGGCGAACCTGGGCTACGAGGAGGCTGCGACCGTACCCTACGGGGGAGGCGAGGCCCTGGAGTTCCTGCGGAAGGGGAAGGTCCAGAGCGGGCAGCGAGTCCTGGTCAACGGAGCGGGAGGGAGCTTCGGCACGTTCGCGGTCCAACTCGCCAAGGTCCTCGGGGCGCACGTGACCGCGGTGGACAGCGCGCCGAAGCTGGAGATGCTGCGCACGATCGGTGCAGATCGCGTCATCGACTACTCCCAGGAGGACTTCACCGACGGATCTGAGACCTACGACGTGATCTTTGACGTGGTCCGCGACACGCCGTCTGATCGCATGGTGAGGTCACTGAACGAGAACGGATGCCTGCTCATGGCCAATCCGGGCTTCTTGCAGATCGTTCGCGCCAAGTGGGCCGCGAGGGGGAGCAAGAAGCGGGTGTCTTTCGCGGCATCGAGCGTGACGGGCGAGGACCTGGCGTACCTGCGAGGCTTGGTCGAAGAGGGAAAGCTACGCCCGGTCACCGATCGGCGCTTCCCCCTGGAGCAGATGGCCGAGGCTCACCGCTACGCCGAGACCGGGCAGAAGTTGGGGAACATCGTTGTCATCGTTGCGTAGTCGCGGCCGCGATGGCAGTCTCCTCGTGGGTTCAGCAGCTCGCCAAGACTGACTGGCTAGCGGGAGAAGGTGAACCTGCCCCTTGGCGTAGCCGACCCAACGTGAGGAATCGCACGAGAATCGCACCGCCACACCCAGACATGCTGGATCGGGAAGAGCGATCGGGTAGGCGACCGGACACCAGAACCGGTCACTGAGCAGGAAGAACGTTGTCATTTTGACAACGTTGGTGCACCTTAGTGGACAACTCTCGAACCTTCGTCACGAACTGAGGTCGCTGTTCGACGCCCTGTAGCCCCTACGTCAGAGGCCACAGGTGCCCGCTCGCACGCGGTCTGCGAAGCGATGCACACGACTTGGCGAGGATGACGATGCAATCGCGCCAGCCTGCTCGCCGGCCCACTCGCTCAACGCTCCGAATCTAGACTCCACGCTCGCGTCTGATTCTCACCGCTCGAGTCCCTCCTCCAAGCGCGCAGCCTCTTGGTCGCACATCCTGCCTTGGGCCTGGTAGTCGTCCGCAAGCGATCTCAGAACCGCCGCAGTTCGTGGCCACGAGTCTTTGACCTTGTCCGCCCAGTCCCGATATGACTTTGCCAACGCGTACTCCTGCCCCCCGCCCTCGGTGACCCCCCGTGACGTAACTCCACGCATGTTGTGACGCTCGACAACGAACCCAGCGTCGAGCTCGACGCTGGCGCTGCGCTCAATGAGATCGCGAACCGGCCGCGTTGGCCAGGTTCCATCGGGATCTTCAGGCGAGTGAGCCAGAATCCTGCCGATCTGTTCTTCGCCGATTTCGGCCCGATCGGCCTCCTTCAGAAGCCGTCTTGCATCAGTCACCCAGGCACCAAGACGCTTCGCATCAACCGCTCCACTAGGCTCATCGGAGCCTGGAGGCTGACTCCAACTGCTGAGCAACCTGTACGCGTTCTGCGCAACATGGGCCGGCGTGCTGGCGTCTCTATCAGAATTGCGGGGCTTGAAGCAGAGCGACACCATCTCGACGAAGAAGGCTGGATCCTGCGAGAGCTTGCGTTCGAGCACGGCGGCAGCAGGACCGACTCCCAAGTCCGTCAATGGCAGCAGCCTCCACTCCAGGAGGGCAACCTGCTCCTCATCGAGCGTTGACGAACGCAGAAGCTCAAGAAGACGCGAGATGTCGTAGCTCGAAAGCAGAGCAATCTCCTTGTCGTTGCCGGCCAGGATGGCTTCAAGACCCTCGGCCACGAGAGATGCATCGATTGCTTCGGGCCTCTGATAGGAATAGACGGCGAGGAAGTCGAGAGCTGCCGCTGCTCTCCCATGAGCGAGCATTCTGGCTGCCACTTCGCTGACCTTGTCGCAGCCCTCTCCGCGGCCGTACCCACTGAACTCGCACCAATACGCGTCATCAACCCCGCTACCAAGCTCCGATGCAGTGTCCCAAGCCGCGGGAAGATCATCACAGCAGAGAAGGAGGCGAGCCTGAAGAACCGGGCGGCCTTCGTAGGTCTTCGCCCTTGGCACAAGCCAGTCGACCGCACCAGCCGACATCCGCCGGACAAAGCCCATGGCGAACGAGGCCTCATGAGCCACTTCCGAATCCAAGAGGCGAACAACGCACTCTGGGTCAATCGTGATGTCTGCCGCCGCTGCGGACGCACCTAGGAAGCCGGGGGTCTCGAGTCTGGATGCGAGGGAAAGCAGGCCGTCAAGGCCACGGTCGCCGGCGATAGCAGCGACCGCTGCGGCCCGTTGAGACTCCAGTGCTTCTTGGTATGCTTTGAAGTCGCCGTGTCGCCGAACGCCAAGGTCCGGCGCATGTGACTCGAACAACCACGCAAACCGGTCGATCGGGTCAGATGGTTCGAGGCGCTCGCGGGCCGCGCTGAGCGCGTCGACCAGGTCATTCGACATTGCCCAGTCAGCATGAGCGAACTCCTGATGACGACCGATCAGCTCGTTCAGCATTGTCCACAACCGAGTGAGCAATCCCGTGTCCAGAATCCTAACATCGAGCGTCGAGATCGCAGCGATGACGTCCGATCTGAGATCGGGCGGCAGCTCCGCGATTCGAGGTATCAAATCGACCCACAGTTGAGGGTCGGCCTCTGCCAATCTGAGCAGACGCTCTCCGACCGCCGTCACGACCTGCAGATGCTCACTCACCAGAACACCACATTCCTCGGGCTTCCAGTGGCGGAGCTCGGGGGCGTAGGTATAGGTGCCAAACGCTGAGCGTTCTGGCAGCAGAGCGAGAAGCAGAGCACGGCCTGCACGCGGGTATCGGCTCACGATGCCGTCCAGTGCGGCCAGCCGCGCTTCAGGGCCAGCCGAGGTCTGAGGCAGCCACGGTCTGAAGACGTCCCTAAGACTGGCAGCTGGCCTGTTGCCTAGCCGCCCTCCTGGGTCAATCTCGGCAAGCCCCGCAAGCGATTCGACGGCGAGGGCGAAGTGATCCCGCGACCACGCAAGCAACTCGAGTGCCCAGAGCAGACCGGTGTGTGGACTGCTCGAGAAGAGAGCATCCCCCTCTTGATCGCCGAACAACTTCAGGAGTGTCGTTTCCGCCCCGGACAGGCCTTGCTGAACAGCTTTCAGGAATACATCCGGCGCAGCCTCAGCGAGGAGAGGTAGCACATCCGCAAGCGATATCCACAGCTGCGCCGACACGTCTTGGTTGGCGCGAGCCAGCAGCTGATAGACGACTGCCTCAGCCCACTTCGTGCCTGTCAGGCCGCCGCCGATATCGAACGAGTCACCAAGGCAGCCGAGGACACAGATCGTCTTGGCCAGCCCCTTCCTCAGACTCGATGAGTGGATGCGCGCCTTTCCATAGATGTCGGCCATCCATCGCTTGTCTGGTTCGAGGTCGAGCGCTGGATCAACCGCGCCGAGAACGGTCTGAACCGCGATCTCCAATGCACCGAAGTCGGCTCGCGTGAGTGCCGATTGGCAGTACTGCCACGAGTCCTCAGGCGACACCACACCCCATGCTCCTCCGACGACCGTGAGCAGGGGATCGGCAGACTGCGCTGCCGCCAGCAACTCCGACTCGACGTCCGCGAAATCTATGCCGAGCAGCTCGGAGAGCACGGCGATGTCGCCCGAACGATCGGACCTCCACGCTCCTGCAAGCCATGAGCGTCTCACCGACTGCGACTTCAGTTGATCGGCCCACTCAATGACAGGGGCGCGGCCCGAGACGCCAGCGGAGCGCACGTAGGCCCGCACGCCTTTGTGCATAGCTCGGGCGAGAGACTCCGTCCGAGCGTCTTTCAGGCCCTTGTCCCGCAGCGCTTGAACGGCGAGCTTGTGATCGACAGGTGGCAGGTCGATGTCCGCTGGGCCAGCTTCTACTGAGATGAAGACGATGTGATTGGAGCGCAGAAGCTCCGCCTCGCTGCGCGAACTCTCATCAAGCGCCACCAGGATTATGAGTCCTCCGTCACCGTCTAGGCTCCGAAGCACCGCCGAATCCCGGACAATCAGGGTACGGTCCATCAGGTCATCACGCTGGCCTTTGGGAGCTGTGTCTATCGCACACGCGACGAAGGCAAGGGCATCATCAACACTCCTTGCGTGAATCGTCGTGAGCCGCTCATCGTCCCCAAGAAGGCGAATCAGTTCTGAGCCTGCGCCGTCGCGACCGCCCAAGACAAGATCAGGCTCAATGGGAGGGTTCGTGAGCGCCGAGTAGGTCGACCACCACTCCTCCAGTGACTGAACTTCGGCGGCCGGCTTCCCCAGAACCTCTGAAAACCGGATGTGCGCGGAAGGCGCGCTCTCCAATGCAAGTTCAATGTCATCAACATCGAAGGCCCTAACGTCAAGCCACTTGCCCTCAGCTCGCCTGGCGTCTTCCCATGCCCTCTTCCCGCTCCATCGACGGGAAGTCACGACAACGAAGGTCGCTTCCTTCGGGTCAACGCCGAGAGGGTCCGTCGTCCTCTTCGTGTAGTCTTCGGTCGCTTTCGAGCCCGGGTCGCCCGCCGTCCCAATCTCCCAGACGCTGAGACCGCTTGGGACAAAAGGCGAGGCCTTAGACGCCTCAACGATGCCGTCATAGCCCTCTGTTCCGACCCCCTCTCCAGCCCGCATCTCCAGACGCCCAACCTCATTGGTGAGTCGAATGAGAGATCGAACGAGCCTGGGCAGTTCCGATCGAGCGTCGATTCTGTCGGACCACTGAATGATGTCTGAAGCGCTGGCCAAGTGGGCGAGTCGGCGCGGAAGACTACCCACGTGGGCCACCCAAACGCCCGTGCGGAACTCGACTCTTAGCTCCGTCACTCCTGTACATGCGATGCCCCCCGACTGGATTCATTCGCGCGGTGTCATCACGATCATTGGAGCGATGTTACATCGGCCCACGGACGAATCAGAGCAACGAGCCGCCCACTGCACGAAGGGAGGGTTCCGAGCGTTGAGGTGTGTACTACTGGCAGTCCTTCGCCCGCCGCATCCGCCAGCCTTCTTGCTCAGCGCCAGCTTTGACCAGAGCATCGGCGGCCATGTCGACGAGCTTCCGCAGCCACTCGATCTCCCCGCGCAAGAATGCGATCTCCTCCTCATGACCGGCCCATCATCGAGCGAGCGCGAAGCCCGGCGTCTGCTCGCGCAAGTAGTCGTGCCAGAAACGTTCGCCGGGCTCGTAGCCACGAGCGAGCCATTCGCGCTCTTGGTCTTCGATGTACATGAGCACGAGTTCAGGCTCAGCGCCCGCGTATGAGTGAGCAAGCTTCCCCGCGAGCGCCTGGTTCGGCCTCGGCCGCGCCTCGTCGAACCGCCGCGCGCTCTTCGTCCTTCAGAAACGTCTGGCGCTCGCCCCACGGGGCGATCAGCTGACGTGTCTTGACGTACTCCTCCAGGCCGGAGCGTGGCTCTGAGAGGCGCCGCACTTTGACCTGGCCCCGGCGACCCATCTTCTCAACCACCTGCACCTGGAGCAGCGGTTCACCCCAAGAAGATGGCAACGGCCGGGCAAGAGCGAGTCAATAGTCGCCAGCGACCGGGGGGGCGACCGGGTAGGCGACCGGACAGCAGAACTTGGTCAAATGCAGGAAGAAACGTTGTCGAAATGACAACGTTGGTGCACCTTAGTGGACAACTCTCGAACCTTCGCCACGAACTGAGGTCGCTGTTCGACGCTCTGTAGCCCGCATATCAGGGGCCTGAGTCGCCCGTTCGCAGCCCATGTGCGAACTTGATGCTGCCTCGACGACGACGCACCGCTCGGGAGGCTCACACGTCAACAACCTCGTGATGCAGAACATCTAGGGCTTGCCTGCGCGGGTGCAGTCAGCCACGCGAGGCCGCGGCGCCGTGGTCGTGCCCCTCCGCCATCGGCTTGTTCATCATGCGCAGCATGGCCATGCCCTTGGTGCGGAAGAAGCGCCAGAGGAGCAGCGCCGCCAGCGCCAGGAAGATAATGTTGAGCACGGTCGTGTAGTTCCAAGCGACGTGCGCCTCGATGACCTTAGCGTTGCGTGCGGTGGGGGTGAGGCCGAGCGCTCCGAAGAGGATCTCGACGACGAAGCCGGCGGCGACCATCGTCACGTAGAAGGTGGCAAGCAGGAAGAGCATCATGCGCCAACCGTAGTACTTGCGGTAGATGTTGAGGATGGGCAGGATGATGAGGTCGGCGAAGATGAAGGCGATCACGCCGCCGAAGCTGATGCCGCCATTCCAGAGCACGGCAGCCAGGGGCACGTTGCCGATCGAGCAGACGAACGAGACGATCGCCACGAGCGGCCCCACGAGCGGCCCCCAGAGCTTGGCGAGCAGCGGGTGGTCGACGAGGAAGAACCCCTGCCAGAAGCTGTTCGGCACCCATGCCGCCAGGGCCCCAGCGATGAGCAGGCCGCCGAAGATGTCCTTCCAGACGGCGGCCCAGTCCATCACGAATGTGTGGCTGATCGCGGTGAAGCCCTTGGGCGAGGTGATGCGATGCCACAGCGAGCCGCCCTCGGTGACCGACATGTCCATGGCGGCGTGGCCCTCCATCGAGCCGAGCAGGCCTTTGTCGGCCTGGCGGCGGGCCTTTTCCACCAGGCGCTGCTTGAGGAAGACGCGGAAGAGCAGGGCGAGGAAGACGATCATCAGCGGTCCGCCGACGAACTCCCCGAGCGTGAACTGCCAGCCCATGAGCAGGGCGAGGATGATGCCGAGCTCGATGACGAGGTTGGTGGAGGCGAACTCGAAGGCCATCGCCGCCGTGAAGTCGGCGCCCTTGCGGAAGATCGAGCGCGCCAGCGCCACCGAAGCGTAGGAACACGAGGACGAGGCCGCGCCGAGGCCGGCGGCCACGGCCAGTGAGCGTGGCCTGGCGTCCGGCAGCAGACGGGTCATGGTGCGCTTGGAGACGACCGCCTGGACCATGGCGGAGAGGGCGAAGCCGAGGATCAGCGCCCAGAGGATCTGCCAGAGCATGCCGAAGGCGATGCTCAGCGCCCGACCGATCTCGCCTGCGACCGAGGCGAGGGGGAGTATGACGGCGGCGTTCACGACCGGCTCAGGCTTTCGGCAGGTACGCCTCGGGGTCTTCCTCGAAGTCCTTCTTGCAGCCCACGTTGCAGAAGTAGTAGGTGACGCCCTTGTACTCGTAGGTCGCCGCGGCGCTGTCCTCCTCGACGCTCATGCCGCAGACCGCGTCGATCGCCGTCATCGCCGTGCCTCCTCGTCGCGTGGATCAATGAACATGACTTGCCCCATGGAGGCTCTAGTGCAACGTCTTCAGGTAGGCGAGCAGGCCGCCCCACTCCTGGCCCGTGAGCTGCCACTGCGGCATCGGCCAGGCGAGCTGGCCGCCGGTCGGGTCGATGCCGGTGGTGATCGCCCGGCGCAGGCTGGCGTCGGTGTAGGTGGGGCCGCGCGTTCCGTCCGGGGCGAGCATGCCCTTGGGGTCGGTGAGGTTCGAGTACGTGATGTTCGGGCTCGTGAACTGCTGGGTCGCGAGCCCGTGCCCGTCGGCGCCGTGGCAGCTGGCGCAGCTGAGGCGCATCATGCCGCCGCCCATCACACCGCCGCCCATCGCACGACACCTCGACCAACGCTCTTATCAGGCTGTACCGCCGGTCACGGACCGGCGCGACGAATGGAGGTGTCGGCGATGGCTGAGAGCGAGTCTCGTCGCGCCGAAGGAGAGATCCCGCCGAACCAGTTCCTCGCCCCCGAGTACGTGCTCGCCGACATGGCGCGACACGGCTCGCACCGCATCAACACGATGTCGGCGGCGCAGATCCTCATCCTGGGGGTGATCGGCGGGGCGTTCATCACCGCCGGGGCGCTCTTCTCGATCCTTCTCGGGGCCGGCGTGTCGTCACCGGGTCCCCAGCGCCCCCTGGAAGGTCTGGGGTTCTCGGCCGGCTTCTTCTTCGTCATCCTCTCGGGGGCGGTGCTCTTCACCGAGGCCAACGTAGTGATGCCGGCGACGCTCCTCGAGTGCGACGCGGCGTCGCCTTCATCGTCGTTTCCTTTCCCGCGGAGCCCGGTCATACCCAACGACCTCTGCCCGCCAACCTCCTCGAGCAATGTCCCAGCGACGGGCGACCGGGCCAGCGACCCCGACCATGGTACGCTTTGAGTCTCGCGACTGCAGGAGGTCGGATGAAGTCGGCCGCGGCCCCGCTCGAGGCCTACGCGCTCATCGGCGACACGCACAGCGCCGCGCTCGTCTGTCGCAACGGCTCGCTCGACTGGCTCTGCCTGCCGCGCTTCGACTCGCCGGCCTGCTTCGCCGCGCTGCTCGGCGGTCCCGAGAACGGCAGCTGGCAGATCCGGCCGGCCGGGCAGGTGCGCCGCGTGACGCGCCGCTACCGCGGCGAGACGCTCGTCCTCGAGACGCGGTTCGAGACCGACGACGGGGCCGTGCTCCTCGTTGACTGCATGCCGCCGCGCCAGAGCCACCCGCGCGTGATCCGCCAGGTCATCGGCGTGCGCGGCTCCGTCCCGATGCGCCTGGACCTGCGCATCCGCTTCGACTACGGCAGCGTCGTGCCCTGGGTGCGGCGAGCAGGCGACGCGCTGGTCGCCGTCGCGGGCCCCGACGCCCTGGAGGTCCGCGCCGACGTCCCCCTCGAGGCCGCGGACCTCGCGCACGCCGCCGACTTCGTCGTGGCGGGGGGCGATCGCGTCGGTTTCTCGCTGACCTGGCACCCGTCGTATCACCCCGCGCCGCCCGCCGTCGACGTCGCCGGCGCCATCGCCGACACCGAGGCCTGGTGGAGCGACTGGTCGGCGCGTTCTACCTACACGGGACCCTGGCGCGAGCCGGTGATGCGCTCGCTGCTCACCCTCAAGGCGCTCACCTACGGGCCCACCGGCGGACTGGTCGCCGCCCCGACGACCTCCCTGCCCGAGCACCTCGGCGGGGTGCGCAACTGGGACTACCGTTACTGCTGGCTGCGCGACGCCGCCCTGACGCTCGAGGCGCTGATGGCCGGCGGCTACACCAGCGAGGCCGCCGCCTGGCGGGACTGGCTGCTGCGCGCGGTCGCCGGCGACCCCGACGACCTGCAGATCATGTACGGCGTCGCCGGCGAGCGCCGGTTGGCCGAGTACGAGCTCGACTGGCTCGCCGGCTACGAGGGCTCGCGCCCGGTGCGCGTCGGCAACGCGGCCTCCGGGCAGCTGCAGCTCGACGTCTACGGCGAGGTCCTGGCCGCGATGGACGTCGCGCGCGGCCTGGGCATGGAGCCCGACCCCTCCGCCTGGCGCATCCAGCGCCACATCATGGACTGGCTCGAGTCGAACTGGCGCGAGCCCGACGAGGGCATCTGGGAGGTGCGCGGCCCGCGGCGCCAGTTCACCCACTCGAAGGTGATGGCCTGGGTGGCGGCCGACCGCGCCGCGCGCGCCGTCGAGGAATCCGGGCTGGACGGCGACGCGGCTCGCTGGCGTCGCCTGCGCGCGGAGATCCACGAGGAGGTCTGCCGCGAGGGTTACGACGCGGCTCGCGGCAGCTTCACGCAGTCCTACGGCTCGGCCGCGCTCGACGCCTCGCTGCTGCTCATCCCCAAAGTGGGCTTCCTGCCGGCGAGCGACCCGCGCGTCGGGGGTACAGTCGATGCCATCAGGCGGGAGCTTTGCCGCGACGGTCTCGTCTTGCGCTACGTGCCCGACGCCGGCGACGGCCTGCCCCCGGGCGAGGGCGCCTTCCTGCCCTGCAGCTTCTGGCTCGTCGACGACCTCGCCCTGCTCGGCCGCAGCGACGAGGCGCATGTGCTCTTCGAGCGCCTCTTGTCGCTGCGCAACGACGTCGGCCTGCTTTCGGAGGAGTACGACACGACCGCCGGCCGCCTGGTCGGCAACTTCCCGCAGGCCTTCTCGCACCTGTCGCTGGTCGCCAGCGCCTGCTCGCTGGCCGCGACGGCATCGCAGCCGACCCAGTGAGCCCGCGCTGGGGACTTGTGGGGAGGACCAGCGAATGCTGATCGCCAAGCTGCGAGACTGGGAGCGGCGCACCCGCCCCGTGGAGCCGGAGATGCGCACTGCCTTGGCGCGGCGCTGGGCGTCGCTGCCCGAGAGCGCGAGGACGCCGGCCCAGACGCTCGGCCGGCACGCCCTCGGCTGCGAGGGCACCCACGGCGTGTTCCCGCGCTGCGACTTCGCCTGCTCGCCGTGCTATCTCCCTCAGGGCTCGAACCGCGTCGCGGTCAGCGGCTCCCACACCGTGGCGGAGGCGGCCGGGCAGATGGAGTACCTGCGCGTCGAGCGCGGGCCACGCGCGCACGCGCAGCTCATCGGCGGCGAGGTGAGCCCCTGCTGTCGCCGGACGACCACGCCGCAGCGCTGCTCGTCATGCGCGAGCACGGCCGCGAGCCGATGAGCATGACCCACGGCGACTTCGACTACGACTACTTGAGCCGGTCTTCGACAATCTCACCAAGTTCATCACCTGGACCCTGCCGACCAACCTCGGCGAGGGTCTCGTCGTGTTGGCCGCCGTCTTCCTCAGCGCGACGCTGCCGATCCTGCCCGTGCAGATCCTCTGGATCAACATGACGACCGCGGTGCTGCTGGGGCTGATGCTCGCCTTCGAACCCAAGGAGGAGGGCATCATGGAACGCGCACCGCGCCGTCCCGAGACTCCGATCCTCACCGGCGTGCTGATCCAGCGCATCGTCCTCGTGGGGGCGCTCCTCCTGGGGCGCCTTCGGCCTGTTCGAGTGGGCCGAGCGGGGCAGCCTCGGCGACGCGGTCGCGCGCACCATCGCCGTAAACGTCTCCGTTTTCGTCGAGCTCACGTATCTGTTCAACTGCCGCTCGCTGACGCGCTCGGTGTTCACGATCAACCCCTTCTCGTACCGCTGGGTGCTGAGCGGCGTGGGCATCATGATTGCGCTGCAGCTGCTCTTCACGTACGCGCCCTTGATGAACACGGCCTTCAAGAGCGCGCCGCTGGAGGCTGGGATGTGGTTGCCGATCTTCGCCGTCGGCCTTGTCGCCTTCGTCGCGGTCGAGGTGGAGAAACTGCTACGGCGCCGGGCGGCGGCTCGGCGGAGCCGGGGCGCGCCGGACGTGGACGCTGCCGCGTGAACAACGAGCATCAGCGGTCTCCCAACCGCCCGAGGGTGCTGTCGAGGGAACGCTTCAACTTCTCGGCGGCACCATCGACGGCCCCCTGAAGAGTCGCCGCCTCATGGCTCACCGCGATCGGCTGGAGGCCGGCGAGGCGGGCCTCCAGCAGGCAGCGCATATCGTCGACACCGGACTTCTTGTCGCTGTTCTCGTCGCTGAGGTGGACCTCCACCCGTGTGATCTTCTCGCTGAACCGGTCCAACGCGCCCCTCAGAAGCGTCTCCACCTCTCGGCGCAGCTGGTCGTTGCCTGCGATGTTGCTGTCGGTGTTGATCTGGATCTTCATGCGTCCGTCCCTTCGTGGTCGTCGCGGCGGCGCTTCAGTAGCGGTAGATCGCAGCCGCGCCCGTCTCCGTCGGCATCCGCTCGGTGGGGACGACGACGACCTGTCCGCCCCTCCTCAGGGTCAGCGTGCCCAGGTCGTCGAGAACGTCATCGACCTCGGGGTCGGCCAGGTCGTCATATGCGACGTCGCCGGTCGCGGCGTCGATCCGGCCGGGAACCTCACGGCGGGCTTCGATCAGAAGCGCGGCGACGCGCCCGTCCACGACCGCCTTGGCGACCTGCGCCAGTTCCGCCTCACCGAGCCCCTTGGACCTCGCGTTGCCGAACTGCTCGACCAGGGCGGCCAGGCGCGCCAGATAGCGAGGCTCGATGAGCGACCAGGCGCGCTGGCGAAGTTCGTCGATGGACGACAGGGCATCCGGGTGGACATCGATGCTTCCCTCAAGCAGGAGCGGGTTGTGGCTGACCTCGTGAAACACCTGATGATGCTCCGGCAGCGCCGCCAGTATCAGCGGCAGGCCCGATGGACGGGAGTGGTACTCCAGGACCCCGCGGTCGACGGCGCGGAAGAAGCGTTCCGCGTCGATGTCCACCTCAGACTCCTTCCCGCCGTGGCCATGGTGCATGGCGGAGCGCTGCCCCCGGACGCCGCCGTATGAGGCCACGGTCTGGTGTGGCTCGGTCAGGTCTTCGCCCAGCGCCTCGCTGATCGTCCCCGGGATGCCCTGGGCCAGCTTGATCTCCCCCAGGGCGTCACGGTCACCCTCGAAGAGCCTGATCGCCTGTCGGTTCAGGCCGAGGACCTGATAGCGGTCGGCCGACTGAAGCATGCGCATCAAGGGCTTGGTATGGAAGCTGTCGGCCACGACGGCCAGTTCGGCGACCGGGCGCGGGAGCCCGTACACCCGGAACATGCCCTTTGCGCCCAGCACTGCTAGGCCGTCAAGAGTGTGATTCCAGACGTCGCCGTCGTCAGCCAATGCTAGGAACGGATCCAACAGCGGCCGGATCTCACTCTTCGGATACTTCTCAAGAAGCGACTCCTCCAGCGCCTTCACGAGGTTCCGAAACCGGATCGGATCCTGCTGATTGTCGGGACGGTGCCGATGAGTCGGCTGGTAGAGCGAGAGGCACGGGGGTTCACGAGACTCCCAGAGTCCCGCCGCGTTGTCTTGATTCAGCCAGTCCATTTCTGCACCTCTGTCCCTGCGTGGCCTGCTTCAACGTTAGACAACATACCCGACGAGGCGGCTCTCTCTCACGACTGCCTCGCCGACCCTGGCGAGCGCAAAGGCGTAGGGCTTGCTGGTGCGAGGGCACCGGCAAGTCGTCGTGGCTGCGCTTCGGGACAGCGGGGACCGGCGCGGTCCTCCTTCCCCGCCGACATCGCGGGCCCCGCGGTCACTTGCGGGCGGGGCGCCTTCCGGCCAGGCCTAGAGAGGTCTGCCCGCGAAGTTCACGCGGCTCAACGCCAGGAGCGTCGCATCGTCCGGCAGTGGGCCGCCGTTCATGCGCTGTACGCTCGCCGTGAGCCGACGCAGGTCCGCGTCCGCCCATGCCCGCTGGTGGGGCGTCTTCGCGAGCAGTGCGACCAGCCCCTCGATGCCGATGCGCGCCTGCGCCTCCGGGTCGGCGCGAGCCTCGATGATGCCGTCCGTGTAGAGCAGAAGAGTCCAGCTCTCGGGCAACGGCACTGTCATCGGCGTCCAGTCGCAGAACTCCACCCCGAGAGGGAGGCCGCCCAGAGGCATCGTCGCGGTCTCGTCGCCCGCCAGAAGAAGCGCCGGCGGATGTCCGGCAGTCACGAAGGTGGCCGTCGAGCGATCGCCAGAGAGTTCGACGGCGCACACCGTCGCCATGATGGGCATGCGCCCCGGCTCGGCCTCCGCCCGGTCCGACTCTTCCATGATGAGATGGTTAAGCGTGCCCATCGCACCGGCAGCGCTTAGGTCGCGGTGCGCCAGCGCACGCCAGGCAGCGCGCAGTGAGGCGCCCACGGCCGCAGCGTCGGGGCCGTGGCCCGAGACGTCGCCGATGACGGCGCGAACCCGGCCGTCGGCAAGGGTGACGAGGTCGACGAAATCGCCACCGAGGCGCATGCGACGCTCGCCCGCGGAGTAGCTCACGGCTATCCGCAGGTCGCTGGCACTGGTGCCGAGCTGCGGGATCAGGCTGGCCTCGAACCTCCGGTAGAGGCGCGCGGCGTCGCGTTCGGCCTCCACGCGCCGCGCCCTCTCGAGGGCGACGGCAGCGTGGTCGGCGAAGCGCTGCACCGTCTCCAGCCATGCCGGCTCCGGCTCCGGCGCTCCGTTCGCCCAGCCAAGCGCGAGCACCGCGACCGGTCGCTCGTTGAGTACTACGGGCACGCGCAGCGCGGAGGTGAGGTCGGCGAACCCGGCAAGGTCGATGAGAAGAGACCGCCCGCGGTGCCGGGCCAGATCGGAAATGAAAGAGGGCCTGAGTTCCGCAACGAGCTCCTGCCTGAGATCAGGGAACGCATCGAGGGGCAGGGGTATCGCGTCACCTCTCCCCCGGCCCGGTGCCCGCGCGACCAGGCGCAGAGTGTCGCCCTCGATCGTGACCAGAGCGGCGGCGGAGCATCCCACCGTCTCGACGGCAGCCTCGCAGATAGCCTTGGTGACACCCCCCAGGCTGCCGCTGCCATGGAAGGAGGGGGTCACGTCGAGCACCCGCTCGACCGCCTTACGCGCCGCTGTCGCCTCATCGAGCGCGCGCAGGACCTGCCCTCGGTAACGGTCGCCGAGCATGCCCGCTGCGATGCCGGCAAGCAGCCACACGAAGATCACGATCGCACTCGAGATCCCCGAGAAGAGCCAGCGGTCGGTGACGATCAGAACGTCGAAGGCGACGCCGGTCGCCAGCGCGAGGGCTGCTCCGACGAAGGGGCCGCCGACGAGAGCGCCGCTGACCACGACCAACGAGGCGATGGCGGCCGGCACGCCGATGTACGTCTCGTGCCAGTCGTTGAAGTGTGCAGGGATGAGCAGCGCGAGGTCGATCACCAGACCGCCGACGAACACGCCCCAAGGCCGCGCCCGCAGCCAGGCCACCGCGCGCATCATGCGCGAACGGAGCGTCATCGGGGGTCGGGCATGCCGGTCAGTGTGCACAGCGGGCTCCTGCCGTGGAGCGCCTGTCTCCAGTCGGGTCGGCGCGCTGGCGTTGATTGTATCTTCCGCGGCCCGCCCCGGCAGCCTGCGACTGACTGAGATCTCCGCGATGGCGTGATGGGCTTCCCGGTGAGCGCCGACGGCGCCCGGCCCACCACGCTCCTCACGACGCCATCCCGCGCCCGTCGCACAGGCCGCGGCCTCTGGCTCCATCGACAAGCGCCCATGCGCTGGCGTCGAGAGACGAGGGATACTGCCGGTGGTGAGCCAAGACGCGGAGATCGGTCGGGGATGCGAGCGTGATGATGATCTTGGTGCCCCTCCTCGAGCCGGAGGACGTCGTGGCCGTTGCCGGCGTCCTCGCGAGCGCAGCCGTCGACTGGCCCGACGAGCGCGTCCACGTGCAAGCTGCCCTCGAGGCGCGCGGGATATTTCCCGACCACGTCGACGTGCACCCGGCGGTCGAGAAGCTGCGGCGGCGCTACGGATGGCGAGTCGCCGCCGTCGAGACGCGGCCAAGGTACCGACTGGCAGCATGGCCGTTTCGCTTCAGGCGGACTCGGGACTGACATTGCCTTGCCGGCCGGGGCCGCAAGATGCGAACGCCGGTGTAAGTAACCCCGCCCTCCCGTGTCTAAGCAGGTGAGAGGACACACCAGCGATGCGGGAGAAGCCATGAAGGTACTCAAGACCATCGTCGCCACAGCGGTGATCGTGTTCGCCATGACGACCGTCGCCGTGGCGGGCGTGCAGCACTTCACTAAGGCCCAGGACGCGCAAGCCCTCGACAAGACGCCCGCCCGGTACGAGGTGACGCTCACGGCCAAGCAACTGGCCCAGCTGATCGATGACCAGTCGGACCGCCACGTCGACGAGGCGCAGCGCACCAAGACCCACGCGCGCCGCGTCCACCGCCAGCACACCAAGGCGCAGCAGGGCACCCATGAGGCCGAGGCCCAGTACGTCGATCGTGTCCAGAAGAGCGGTCAGAGCAGCTCCGGCGGCCAGTCGGGCTCGCACCACTCCAAGCCCGGACATCAGACGTACCGATCCGGGATCGTCGTCCGCGGCACAGAGCTCACTCGATGACGCTTGGGTCCTCCCGGTGGGAGCCGAGCGGGCGCCCGGCCTCCGGCAGCCGCGGCGTCCCCCGCCCGAGCCGGCCTGGCCAGGCGCCGGCGCGCCCGAACGCGACAACGAGCGCCGGCACGAGCAGCGAGCGCACGAAGAACGCGTCGACGAGCACGCCGAAGCAAAGGAGAAAAGCTAGTTCCCTGAATGAGCTCAAGCCGACGATCGCGAGCAGGGCGAAGCTGGAGGCGAGCGCAAGAGCGGCCACGGAGATGGCTCGCCGCACGCGAGGGACGGCGTCCTCGATGGCCGGCCGCCACGGCCGGACACGTGCCTCCTCCCAGATCCGCCCCACGAGGAACACGTTGTAATCGGACCCGAGCGAGACGAGGAGCACGGCGGCGGCGAGGGGGACATAGTACGTCAGACTCCCGGCGTCCAGCAGAACGACGAAGACGTAGCTCGTGACCCCGAGGGCGGCGGTGAGCGCAAGCATGCTCGCCGCCGCGAGGTAGAGAGGAGCCAGCAGGGCGCGGAGGAACAGCACTAGCAGGAGGAAGTCGACGATGAGTACGGCCAAGGCGACGCGAATCAGATCGGCCATCGTCAGGCTGACGCTCTCTTCGGCCAGTGCGGTGTCGCCCGCGTACAGCACGCTCGCCCCTCCGACGCCCGCCGCGCTCAACAGCGACGGCATCGCTGCTCGAAGACCGTCGTAGCGAGCGATGCCCTCGCTCCCCAGAGGGTCGACGTCGAAGACCACGAGATAGCGGGCGGCGGATCGATCCCGTGAGACGGCGATCGGCGGCAGGGCGACACGACTCTCCGCCAGCAAGCTCTGCTCTCGTGGCCCGATGACCTGCGCGACGCCGGGAAGGCGCGTGATCGCCCGTTCGAGCGCCCTAAGCTTGCTCGTCTCGCGCCCGACGCCAGGCTGCTTGATGATCACTTCGGTGGGCGACAGGATCCCCTTGCTGAAACCTTTCTCCGCCGCGTCGGCAGCTTGTTTGACCTCAGCCGACGACGGCAGCACAGAGATGAGATTGAAGCCCACGCGCAAACGCATGAGGCCGGTGGACGCCGCTACGAGTACGACGACGCAGAAGAGGATGATGACTGCGGCCACCGCTCTGTTGGTGGAAAGGTGGGCCACCCGGCGGGAGAGCGACCGGGCCTGAGTGCCCGGGCTCGCGCCTCCGGCATCCTCCGGCGCAATGGGGACGCGCGGCCAGAACACTAGCCGGCCGAAGACGGCCAGCAGCGCCGGGACCAGCGTCACCGCGACGACCAGGCCTATGACGACGGCGAGGGCCATGCCGGGGCCGAGGGCCCGCATGAACCCTAGCCGCGCGACCAGCAGCGCGAGGGCGCCGGCGGCGACCATGAGCCCCGCGGTCACGATCACCGGCGTGAACTCGGCCGTCGTCCAGCGCACGGCGGAGTTTCTGGGAACGCCCGCCACGAGGCGGTTGCGGAACCCGGACAGATAGAAGATCGAGTAATCGGTGACGATGCCCAGCAGCAGCACGACCATCAGTGGCTGCAGCTCGGCCGGCGCAGAGACCCCTACTGCGCCGCCGACCCAGGCCGCGACGCGGATGGCCACGAGATAGGCGATGATGCCGGCGGCGAGGGTGATCAGCGGAGCGCCGACGGCGCGAAAGGTCAGGCCGACGATGACAGCGATGACGATCACCGTCGCGATCTCTACGAGCTCCAGGCGATTGACGATCTCACGGCCTTGGGCGAGACGGGCAGGGACCGCTCCGGTCACGCCCACCACCGAACTCCCGGGTGCATCGAGGTAGGCCCGCGCATACTCGGCCGCAGAGGCATCTCTAGTACCCCAGCTCGTCGCCGGGTCGAAGAACAGGAGCGTGATCGCCGTGGTCGCGGGGACGCGGCCGACGCGGGCCATCCCAGGCGCGTTGATGATCGGCAGCGCGCCGAGCAGGCCTCGGGGGGGCGTGACCGTACCCTGGTCGACGGCCAGCGCGGCCGCGATCGTCTGCTTCTGCGCGTCGAGTGTCAGGCCGCCTGGATCGCGCTGCACGACCACCGTCCTGCTGAGGACAGGGATCGCGAACAGCCGCGCCGCCTCCCGCTCGGCGCGAATCGCCGCTGCGTCGCGCGGAGTCAGGTCGCCGAGTGCGCCGGGGCCCGCAGACACACTGGGCAGATACAGCGTAGCCGCGACGGCGACGGCGATCCAGAGCGGCGGGACGACGTACCGAAGCGGGCCCGTGACAATCCACGCGTGTGCGCGAGCGAGGCGGCCGATGACCGGCGGGGGGACGACGGCCCCACCGGCGCCCACGTCGGCCGTCTGGTGCTCGCTCACCTTCGACGTCCGCCGCTCGCCGACGTTCCGGTCGCGCCGTCACGCTGGCCCTGACCGCCTGAGTCCGCGACGAGGACCGCCAAGAGCCCGCGTCTGGACGCCAGGTAGATGACCACGATCGGCAACGTGGGCACGAGAGCGACCATGAGCCCGAGTAGAATCGCGAGGCCGTGGAATTGCCCCCGGATGGCAAGCGCCTCGGCCTCCGTCTGAGCGGCAGCCTTGCGTACCTCGCTCGCGACGTTGCCGACCCCGTCGCCGACCAGCGGCAGGCCAGAGAGCGAACTCAAGCTGCCGCCCGTGTCACCGAGAGCCTTGGCGTTCTGGGCCACGCTCGTCCCGAGTCGGTCGAGCTGCCACACCTCGACGCCGACGACGGCACCGAAGGCGACCCACGCGATGACCCATCCGACCAGCGCCGCGTTCAGCCTTCGCATGGTCCCTCGATCACCTCCCTTCGCTGGCACCTGCATCACGGACATTGCCCAGCATCGGCCTCGGCAAACTGCCGGCGTGGTCGAAACGTGCCACACGTGCTGTTTGGCCACACCCGATTCCGGACAGGCCCTACGTAGGATCCGTCGGCAAGCCGAGATCACCCATGGCGACCATCGGTGAGAGCATCGACCTCGACGTCCCCGCGGGAGTCGCGCGGCGGAAGTGGAACGGGTACGTGTCCGGCATGGTGATCGGATCGGGACTGGGCCCGGGAGAGAGCGAATCCCACTCCGCTGGCGTAAGGCAGAGCGCGAAGCCGAGCAGGGCGCCCTGCAGTTCGCCGCGATCGTGGACGGTGTCACCCGATTCGCTGTCGCTCTCGAGTTCCTCGAGCTCAGAAGCGACGAGCCGGCCGAGGCGGCGCGCATCGAGACTCTGTTCATCCCGGTGAACGACGTGGTCTGGGGCAAGTTCGACGCTGCGAGCGGCAAGGCGCGGATCCACGATGCGCGCCGCACCGGTGACGAGGATCTGTTCGATCGCGCCGTGGTCGAGACTATCAGGACCGGCGGCCGCGTCCTGTGCCTGCCAAAGGAGGGCGTGCCCGACGGAGGGCCCACGGCTGCCATCAGGAGCTACTGAGCGCCGGCCCAGCTGCGGCGGGCCTTGCCTCAGCGCCTCGGATCGCCGCCGCCGCCGTGGGGCCACGACCAGTGATCCCGGCGGGTCAGCCTCTGATCCGTGCCGAATCCGATTTGAACATGGTGCCCGGACGGTTCCCGACCTCCCTTACCGGGTAGGCAGTCGCACAATGAGCAAGCGAGGGGGCATCGGTTTCTGGGGCGCCTCGGCCATCGGCGTCGGGGGCATGGTCGGCGGCGGCATCTTCGCCGTGCTC
>Ga0209748_1000368_pt1 | contig 24446 bp, 26 predicted proteins | sample BarGraIncu00421A_FD_185490 | JGI IMG/M metagenome (GOLD analysis project Ga0209748, IMG submission 185490) | Arctic peat soil microbial communities from Barrow, Alaska - Barrow Graham LP Incubations 004-21A (SPAdes) (version 2) | ecosystem: Environmental > Terrestrial > Soil > Wetlands > Peat... | reverse complement strand
TCCGCAGATCGGCCTCGAGGGGCCATGGGACGAGCAGTCCAGCGTCGAAAAGGGCTATGTTACAGCGCGCGCCCAGGAGCTGGCACAGATATTCAACTCTGCCGTGGTGTGCCTCTTCACCTCGGTCTCGTGGCAGGAGGACATGCTCCTCACCGCCATCAACTCGGTGACCGGCGGAGGCTACGACCTCGACAGCTTCATGAAGATCGGGGAGCGCATCTGGTTCCTCAAGCGAGGGATCCAGGCGCTGTTCGGCTCCGGGGGCGAGGACGACATTATGCATCCCAGGTTCTACCAGGCGGTCGAAGAAGGTCCGCACGCCGGCTCAGTCCCCGATTTCGAGCTCATGAAGAGCGAGTACTACGAGTACCGGCAGCTGGACGAAGAAGGAAGGATCGGCCGCGCCAAGTGCGACGAGCTCGGGCTCGGTTACCTGGCCGACAAGCTCGGTATCTGAAGGCGACCGGGAAGGGCGTGACCAGTTGGCTAGAGCAGCCCCTGGCAGGGCGGTAGTCATCGGTGGCGGGCTTGCGGGCCTCGCCGCGGCGGCCAGGCTTTCAGACGCCGGCTGGCGCGTCAACGTCCTGGAGAAGGATGAGTCTGTCGGAGGCCGCTGCAGGACGGTAAGGTCCGGCGACTTCCTCTTCGACAGCGGGGCGCAGCATTTCCACGACTCCTACGACGACACGCTCAACACCGCTATCCGGGCCGGGCTGGGCGAACGCTTCCGCATACCTCAGGAACCGAAAGGCATCTACTCCGGCGGCAAGCTCTCGACCTTCCTGCCGCGCGCGCTCGACCCGGGTACGCTGCTCCCGTGGCAAGCGCTGGGGGCGTCGGGCCTGTTCGACGTACCGGTGGTCGGCGCCGGCCTGCTCACCGGTTATCGCGGCTACAACGTGAGGTTCCCGTACTGGTGGAAAAGAGGCGACGACTCCACAGCGCTCGACTTCCTGTCCAGGAGGACCACCGCGAGATACAGGCGCGCCGTGGCCGAGCCGGTCGCGCAGTACGCGAGCGGCGCCGGACTCAACAGCATCTCCGCGGCAGGTTTCATGGTCGCCCTGCGCTACACGTTCCTGGACCGCACGGGTGGCTTCACCGGTGGGATGGGGTCGCTCCCCGAAGCGCTCGCTGACAAAGCGAAAGTCATCACCGGGATGCACGTCACAGAAGTCGTCCGCGAGGGAAAGAGGGCGACCGGCGTGAAGGCCGTTCCCACGGCCGGCGGGCGCTCCAGGACATACAAAGCCGACGCGGTCATATGCGCCATTCCGGCGCCGCAGGCCCGCGAGGTGACAGGAAAACTCGGGCCGACCGCTGAGGGCATCCTGAACAAGATCGAGTATTCGCCCTCGGTCACGGTCAACCTCGCCTTTGACGAGGAGTGCTCCGCGCCGGGCGGGCCGGTCCTGCTTTCAGGCGCGGAAGGTTTCAGCGCGGCGTGGGTCTGCACCGGCGCCAGCAAGGCGGCCGAGTATGCTCCAGGGGGGGCCACGGTCGCGACAGCGGTGTTCACTGGCGGAGTCGCGGACGCGCTCGCCGGCGAGCCGGACTCGGCGCTCATCGAGGCGGCGCGCGAAGACTGCGCGAGGGTCTTGGGGACGGGTGCCCCCGTGGCGTCGCGAGTCGACCGCTTCGAGCTCGGTCGACCGGTGGTATCGCCCGGGCACGCCGCGAGGGTCAGGGCGATCTGGTCCGCGGGGAGCGGGGTCGACAACCTTCTGCTGGCGGGCGACTGGACGATGAGCCCGACCATCGAAGGCGCGGTCTCCAGCGGGCTGCGGGCGGCGGACGTTGCCCTTGCTTCCGGAGCCCACTCGCACTAGATTCATAAGGGTACGTCGCTTCCGGCCCGAAGACGGGCGCCCTGAACAAGAGCGACGCTCGGAGGTGTCACTTGGGAGTCGAGAGATGCGGTCTGTGCGGTTTGCCCATCTATGTGCGCCTTGCCGCGGTCTGGAACGATGACGGCACCATCACCGGGCGCTTCGTGCACTCGACGCGCGTGGTCCAGGCTTACGCGGACGAGCTCGACTACATCTTCGACGGGATAAGCGAGCGCATAGGCCTCGACATAAGCAAGATCGTCGTAGAGGGCGAGCGCAAGGCGGGGCTCGAGTTCACCAAAACCCTGATGGGAAAAGTGTACGGCCTGGCCGGGATGGTCGCGCGCAACCGCCTCTTCTCCAGGCTGGTCTTCGAGTTCGTGATACGCGCCAGCAAGAACGCCGGCTTCGGTGACTGCAAGGTGGTCGGGCAGAAGCATAACAAGCTCCTCAAGATCGACGTAAAGGAAGCGTTCAATCCGCCGGTGCTCGCCGGCAACATGCTCGGTTCGTTCGAAGCGTTCGCGAAGCGCCCCGGCACCGTACGCTGGGAGGGCGACCGTGAGCACGTCCTGATCGTAATCGAGGCTGACGGAGACGAAGGAAGGGTCGAGGAAGAGCGGCTGAAGCCGGTGCTTCCCGTCGTCATCCCTGGTGATTATATGGTCGAGCGGTGCAGGCGCTGCCACATGCCTGTGGAGCTGACCCGGAGGTACTCGTTCGACCTGGACCGCGGTATCGCGACAGAAGTCTGTACAGGGCGGCGCATAGTAACGGTGATGATCGACAGCCTCAACGCGGTGTTCAAAGAGCTCGAGGGCGAGCTCGGAGGTGAGATCACCAGGATGATCGTCGAGCTCGAGAGCGACTACGTCAAAGAACACGCGATGATGCCGGCCGCGGTCGATGAGGACAAGGCCATGCATGAACTGCTCTCCGACCTGCGGATCAAAGGGATGGGCAATCCCACCGAGATCTCGATGACCGGCGACGAGCTCCTGGTCAGGATAGAGAACCCGTTCTCCGAGCAGCTCCTGGCGGGCCGGGTGCTCGGGTTCTACAGGGCACTCATGGGCGACCCCGCCGACGTGAAGTTGACGCCGGACGAAGAAGGCTTCATGTTCGTCAAGGCGTTCCGTCCGTAAGAAGCGAGAGGGAAGGAGACCGGCGATGGCGCGCAACAAGGATGCGGAGGAGAAGGGCCACAGGTTCCTGAGGTGGCTGTTGGTGGGGACCGGGATGGCGGTGCTGGCCTACGCGATCGCGCAGCGCCAGAGGCCTGCTCCTTGCGTGCCTGCCGGCGGCCCTGAAGAAAGGATACTGATCAAGGACGAGGAGAACCTCAGCGGGCTCGGGGCGATAATGCAATCGGTCATCGGAGAGCTCCTGAAGAACCCCGACAAGATACGCCTGCTGGACACGCTCAACCTCGTCCTCGCGATAGAGCCGGTGGAGCAGCCCGAGACGGCCATAACCATCACCTTCTCGGACGGCTACATCGTTATCGAGCCGGGCGTTGTCCCGTCGCCCGACATCAAGCTCGTGACCGACTACGAGGCGCTGATGCAGATGGCGAACATGGGGGCCGGGCTCAACGCGATAAAGTTCCTGAGCACCCCTGACGGCCGGAAGCTGGCGCAGAAGTTCCTCGGAGGGCAGTGCCGCCTGGAGGGTGTCGCTTCACACCCGCTGGCCATGATGAAGTTCAGCAAGTTCCTCTCACCGAGTTGAGATGAGTCCTCCCGTTGCGGGGGGCGGACCCGAGAACAGGATTCGCAGATGGAAAAAGTATTCCTGTACGAGCAGAAAGAGTACGACCCCACGCGGGTCTGCGAGGTCGCCAAGGAGATCATCACCGGCAGCGGCGTCGACCCGAAGGGCAAGAGCGTACTCGTAAAGCCGAGCTTCGTCTACCCGAGCCACAGCCCAGAGACCGTCGGAGTGGTGACCCAGCCCGCTTTCATCGAAGGCGTGTGCCGCGCGTTGAACGACCTGGGCGCCGCAAAGGTCATGGTGGGGGAGGATTCGGTCATCGGCCCGGCTCGCTCGGCGTTCTATGCGATGGGCATCTACCCGCACATCCGAGGGCTTGCCGAAGCCGTGTACTTCGACGAGGTGCGCCACCTCAGGAAGCAAGTTCCGGGCGCGCTGGTCCAGGACTCCTTCATAGTCCCGGAGATCTGGCCGGAGGTGGACCTTTTCGTGAGCCTCCCCAAGATCAAGGTGAACCAGTTCGCCAACGTGACCCTCTCCGTCAAGAACAACCTGGGCTTCCTGCGACAGGCTCACCGGGTCAAGAACCACACCGATGAGACCCTTCACGAGAAGATCGCCGACCTCTACCGCGTGCGGCCGCCCGACCTGGTGCTCGCGGACAGCATCGTTGCGGGCGAGGGCCAGGGGCCCATGGTGGCCCGCCCCGTCGAGCTGGGGGTCATGGTCGGGGGGGCGAACGGGGTCGCTGTCGACGCGGTCGCCTGCAGGCTGATGGGCTTCGACCCGGCGGAGATACGCCATCTGGCCTACCTCGCGGAAGCGGGGGTCGGGCCGCTATCACAGGGTGAGATCGAGGTCGTGGGCGACAAGATCGAAGAGCACGCGCGCCGGTTCGTGCGGCCGAGCACACAGTTGACCGGCGTCAGCCCTCAACTGCGCGTCTTCGAGGGCGAGGAGAAGTGCTGCGCGTTCGGCTGCAGGGGAATGATCCGCTGTGCCCTGGACGCCTGGCTCGAGAAGGAAGACTACCCCCTGAGCGAGATGAACATCATCGTGGGCAAGGGAATCGGGGACCTTCCGTCCGACCTCGACCGCAGGAAGACGCTCGTCGTCGGGGAGTGCGCGAGAGAATACCAGAAGCGTGGCTATTTTCTCCCGGGCTGCCCGCCTATGCCGATGGAGACAGCGTTCACGATACAGAAGTTCCAGGGCTTCGTGCCCACTCCACTGAAGATGCGGGATGTGCTCAAGGGATACGTGGCGGGCTACGGCTGGAAGGCGGCGAGGTTCTTCAGAGGCCACGACCGCGACCTGGACATGGGGGAGTGATTTGGCGGGCGGAGCAAGACGAGTCGCGGGAAGGTCGTTCCACAACGGGTGGATGAACCGGAAGCTGTTGGCGGAGACCAGGCGGCCCGGGCTGGTAAAAGTGCTGGCGGTCTGCACGGCGGCGGCGAGCCTCCTCTTTATCGCGGAAGGCATCCTGGTGGGCTGGTTCCTCTCGCATCTCATCCCCGGGCTGGAGCCCCTTGAAGGTATGACGACAAGGTATTTCGACTCATTCTTGTCGGAAGCGCCGTATGTCAGGCTTCCCACGTATCTGGCGACGGCCTGCCTCATCATGATCGGAGCGGCGGGCCTGATCGCCGCGTTCAGCCTGCTCGGCGCGAGCCGCCCGGCGGCGTATTTCACCGTCGCGCTCGTGGTGGGGTTATTTGTCACAGGGGCAGTCCTGCTGGTTCAGGTGATCTGGACTAACAGCACACTGACTACCGTTCTCGGATCGGTCAACCTGGGGTCGGGCGCGGCGCTGGCGGTGCTCCTCGGCCTCTGCTGGTACACCCTGGACCCGCTCGGCCTTCACGGCGAACCCGACTGACCCGCGGCTGGAATTCCATTCCTGAAGTTGTATCATTACACGACAATAACCGGCATGCGTCCGCTTTGAGCACCTGAGAGGAAGAGGATGGCAAGGGAGATCTACTCGCGGAACTGGGACAGGATGTCTTTCGAGGAGCAGCGCGAGTACCGCGACCGTAAGCTCTCCTACTTCGTGCGCACGGAGCTCTATCCGTACAGCCCGTTCTATCGCAAGGTGTTCGACGAGGCGAAGCTGGCACCGGAAGACGTGAGGGGCGTCGACGACCTGCGAAGGCTTCCCTTCACCTACAAAGCGGACATCGCCCCCTCACAGGATGACCTCAATCGCTATGAGCGCTTCGTCCTCAAGCCGGATGAGGAGAAGATCGACGAGTACATGCCTGCCATGAGCCACGCGAAGATGCGATTCGACAGGCTCTTCAAAGGCGAAGACTTTGTAAAGAAGGCCATGCGCGACGAGTACGCATCAGTCCACGTGCAGTTCACTACTGGCCGCACAGGATTGCCGACGCCGATAATGTACGCGCGCTCCGACATGGAGAGGATGGCCGAGGCGGGCAGGCGCATACTCGAGCTTGCGGGCCTGGGCACGAAGATAGACCGCGAGGGCGCGGTCATGCTCAATGCAATGCCTTTCGCTCCGCACCTCGGTTTCTGGATGGCCACCGAAGCGCTGGACCGCTCCGGCATCCTTGGCCTGCACACGGGAGGCGGACGAGTCATGGGGACCCGCCGCATCATCAATGCGACGCAGTCGATCAAGGCGACCGGGATCATCGGGATGCCCGGCTACGTCTACCACCTGCTGACCACGGCGGTTGAAGAAAAGAGCGACTTCTCGTCGCTGCGCCTGGTGATCCTCGCCGGCGAGCGCATCTCGAAGGGCATGAAAGAAAAGATTGCTGAGTTCCTCGAGCAGCTCGGCGCGAAGGACTTCTATATCGTGGGCGTCCTCGGCTTCACCGAGGCCCGCAAGAGCTACTCCGAGTGCGTTGCCGAGGAAGACTCCGGCTACCACGTCTACCCCGACATGGACTACTTCGAGATAATCGACCCCGAGACCGAGGAGCCGGTGGGCGTTGGTGAAGACGGCGAACTGGTTTACACGTGCCTTGACGGCCGCGGCACCTGCGTTTTGCGTTTTCGCACCGGGGACTACGTCAAAGGCGGCATAGTGTACGAGCCGTGTCCGTCATGCGGCCGTATGGTACCCCGGATCGGAAGCGATATCAGCAGGTACGGCAAGGACAGGGGTTTCTCGCTCACCAAGCTCAAGGGGACCCTGGTCGACCAGGGCGCCTTCTTCTCGGTCCTATCGAAGAACCCCAGGATCAAGGAGTGGCAGGTCGAGCTGTCGAAAGCGGGGGGCGACCCGTACGAGGTCGATGAGGTCGACGTGTTCGCGGCGCTGGTCGAGGGAGCCGACGTCGATGCCGTCCGTGAGGAGATATTCTCGGAGCTACAGGCCGCGACGGAGGTCAAACCGAACCGCATCGAGTTCCTCCCGCTCGACGAACTCGTGGAGCGCCTGCGCGTCAAAGGTGGCATGAAGGAACTGCACGTCGTCGACAGGCGGCCGGAAGTCTGACATTGCGCACAGGGCCTCTTTGCAGGATATTATTACCGTGCGCCTCGAATCGTATAAGTGGGTCAGGGTATTCAGTAGAACCCGCGCTCTTCCGATTCTGGTATTGAGATCTGGAGAAAGGTTATGGCGCAGGCAAAGAAAAAGGCGAAGTCGGTAACACATCTGCTCATCGAGGACGGCCTCGTGTCGCAGGAGCAACTGCTCCAGGCGCTCGAGCACAAGAAGCAGACCGGCAAGTCCCTCGCGCGCACGCTCATCGAGCTGGGCATCGTATCAGAGTCGAAGCTCACCGAGGTGCTGGCTCAGCATCTGGGGCTCGATTTCATCGACATCTCACAGTACCGCATCGACCTCACCGCGACTGCTCTCCTGGATGAGAAGATGGCCCAGCGCCACCTGACCATCCCGCTCTCTTTCGACGGCGACACCCTGGTGATCGCCATGGCGGACCCGACCAACATCTTCGCGCTCGACGACGTCAAGATGTCCACCGGCCACCAGGTCCGGCCCGTAGTGGCGACCAAGGGCGACATCGAGGACGCCATCCGCACCTACTACCGGGACAGCAGCGACTCGTCGGGAATCACCGACGTGGAGGGGCTCGACGCGGAAGGCCTGGATGACAAGGAGCTCGCGAAGGCCATCGGGAGCGCGGCGGATGACGCGCCGATGGTCAGGTTCGTGAGCTACGTCATCAACGAGGCCGTCACCGCCGGGGCCAGCGACATCCACTTCGACCCGCAGGAAAAAGAGATCGTCATCAGGTACAGGGTCGACGGCGTGCTCCACGACGTGAAGAGCCTGCCCATCAGGACCCTGCCGGCCCTCACCTCGCGCGTAAAGATCATGTCCGACCTGAACATCGCCGAGAAGAGGGTCCCGCAGGACGGCCACTACGAGAAGACCGTCAGCAGCAAACAGATCGACTTCCGTGTCGCGGTGCTGCCGACCGTCTTCGGCGAGAAGATAGTCCTTAGAATCCTCGACAAGTCCAGCATCCTGCTGCGCCTGAACGACCTCGGCTACGACGGCGAGACGCTCGAGAAGTACGAGGGCGCGTTCCGCAGGCCCAACGGGGCGATCCTGGTTACGGGGCCGACCGGTAGCGGCAAGTCGACCACGCTGTACGGCACGCTGAACGTGCTGAACGATGAGACCAAGAACATCACCACGGTCGAGGACCCGGTCGAGTACCGCCTCGCCGGCATCAACCAGATCCAGATCAACAACAAGGCGGGGCTCACGTTCTCGAGCGCGCTCCGTTCGATTCTGCGTACGTCGCCCGACATCATAATGGTCGGCGAGATCCGAGACAAAGAGACCGCGCAGATCGCCGTCGAATCGGCCTTGACGGGCCACCTTGTCTTCAGCACTCTCCACACCAACGATGCCCCCGGCGCCATCACGCGCCTCACCGAGATGGGCATCGAGCCTTTCCTCACGGCTTCAGGCATCGTGTGCGTGCTCGGGCAGAGGCTGGGGCGCCGCCTCTGCACCTGCAAGCAGGCGTACGAGCCGACCGCCGAGCTGCTCAAGAGGATCGAGTTCACCATGGATGGAAAAGAGTTGCCGACACTCTACAAGCCCAATCCCAACGGTTGCTCGCGCTGCAACGGCACCGGCTATAAGGGCAGGGTGGCGCTCGTGGAGATCATGCAGATGAGCCCCGAGATCGAGCAGTTGACCATCGAGGAAGCTTCCACCGCCGAGATCAAGAAGGTCGCCATCGCGCAGGGCATGAAGTCGATGCGCCAGGACGGATGGGACAAGTGCCGTCAGGGAACGACGTCGATCGAAGAAGTCCTGCGAGTGGTCATCTAGAAGAACCCCGCTGCCGCCAGACAGACCCTTTTCCTACCTCGGCACCGTCCTCTTTATCTCGTCGATGGAGGTCTCGCCGGCCAGCACTTTCTCCACGGCGTTCTGCCAGAGGGTGCGCATTCCCTGCTCGATCGCCTTCTCCTTGATGTGGCTGATGCGCACGTCGGGTGCCATCATGTCCTTGATCTCGGGGGTCATGGGCATCGTCTCGAAAACGCCGATGCGGTGCAGGTAGCCGGAGTCGTGGCACTGCTCGCAGCCGCCGGGGTTCTTCACCGTGACCTGGCTGCCCGGCTCGAGCCCCAGCTCCTCCAGCTCGCGCGGGGTGGGGGTGTAGTCCACCGCGCACTCCGGGCACAACTGCCTCACCAGCCGCTGTGCCACGATGAGCTTAACGACCTCACGGACATAGAAGTACTCGACCCCGATCTCCATCAGCCGCAGCAGGACCTCCGGCGCGTCCGTGGTGTGCAGGGTGCTCAACAGCAGGTGGCCGGTCAGCGCTGCCTGCACCGCGGTGTGCGCCGTCTCGCTGTCCCTTATCTCGCCCACCAGGATTATGTTGGGGTCCTGGCGCAGCACCGAGCGCAGCAGCGGCGCGAAGCCGTTGTCTATCGCGTTGTTCACCGGTATCTGGTTGATGTTCTCCATGCGGTACTGGGCGGGTCCTCGATCGTGATGATCTTCCGCTCCGTCCGGTTCAGCTTGTTGAGCATCGCGTACATGGTCGTGGTCTTGCCGCTGCCGGTGGGGCCGGTCGAGAGCACGAACCCGTAAGGCTCGTCGAGGGCCCGCATCGTCTTGTCCAGGTCTCTGGAGGTGAAGCCCAGGTCGGTGAGCTTGATCGCGGCTTTGCCCTGGTCCAGGACGCGAAGCACCACGCCTTCTCCGTAGATGGTCGGCGTGGTCGCGACCCTGAAGTCGACGTCGGCGTTTCCGTACTTCACGAATATCACGCCGTCCTGCGGGCGCCGCCGCTCGGCGATATCGAGGCTTGCCAGGATCTTGATCCTCGAGACCACGGAGTGGTGTTGCTCGCCCGGAAGCTGTTTGTAATCCCTGAGGATGCCGTCGAGCCGGAGGCGGACGTCCGCGTGGTCCAACTTCGGCTCTATGTGGATGTCGCTCGCGCCGATGCTTATGGCGTGGCTGAGCATGCCGTTGACGACGCGGACGATATCCGCTTCGTCCATATCGATCGCACCGGGCGGAGGCTCAGCGCGGTCGCCCTCGATGAACTGGAGCAGCTTTCCTTCACCCTGCTCTTCGACCTCGGCGCTTTCCGCCGCGCCGTAGACCACGCCCAGCGCGCTCCTGATCTCCTGCTCCGGGCACAGGACAAAATCAAGGACGAATCCCGTCTTGAACGAGATCATCTCGCTGACCTGGTCACTCAACGGGCCGCTGACCGCCACGGTCAGGTCATTGTCCCTCACGCTTACGGGCAGGACGCAGTGCTCACGGGCTTCGTCGGCCTCGAGGAGCTTTGCCACTTCGGGGACTATCGCCTCAGGGTTGAGCTTGACCCTGGGGGCTCCCATGAAGGAGGCCAGCGAGTCGAGCACCTGGTCGCTGGTGACGAAACCGGAGTGGACCAGCGCGTCGGTGGCGCTCGAGCCTTCCTGTTTCGCCGCTTCGAGCGCCTCATGGAGCTGGGCCCCGGTTATAAGTCCCTGTTCGACGAGCGCGTTCAGAAAACTTTCGTCGTAGCTTTTTGCCACCTGGCACCTCACGGGTCTCGTAGCGGAGCGCGGCGGAGCGCGCCCGCTTGGCCGGTTGCCCCGCGGCCTCAGTAACGAGACGGCATCACGGGACAAAGAAGAGTCAAGACATAATACTATGCGGAGGTCGCGCTTCAAAACCGTCAGAAGGCGGGGCCGGCGCTCACAGGATGCGCCTGCAGGCGGAGACGTCCGACCTGCTCGAAAGCGGTGATACTTTGACCACGTCGCCGGTGTGCGGAGCGTGGATGAACCAGCCGCCACCGAGGTAGATGCCGACGTGCGCGTTCCCGCGGAAGAACACCAGGTCGCCGGTCGCGAGCTCTGAGGTTGAGACCGCGCGCCCGCAGAAGACCTGCGAGAAAGTGACCCGAGGCAGGCAGACGCCGATCTGCGCATACACGTAGCAGACGAGGCCGCTGCAATCGAAAGCGTCAGGGCCTGTGGCGCCCCATACGTATGGCTGCCCGAGGTGCTGGAGCGCCAACAGCACGACCATCGTTGCCGCGCCGGGGACATCTCTTGCGTGCCCGTTGGCGAGCAAGCCCTTGAGGGTATTGAGCAGAGTAGGGTCGGCCGTGTACCAGATGCTGCCGCTCGCGAGGAGGGCTTCCATGTCGACTTCCGCCGCGGCTATGGCCGTGACCTTGTCCGCGCCGATGCCCAGCCTACGGAGGATCAGTGACGGTGGCTTCACCGAGGCACGCACCTCCACCCGCTGGCCGCCGTCCGTGACCTTCACCGTCTCCAGAGTGCCTCCGTTCGCGGATGCATACCTGCGCGCGGCGGGCTCGGGCCCGGCGCCGGTCGCGAACAGCGGGAAGGACTCCTGCACCGCCGCAAGCGCCGCGGCATCCGCGGCATCCTGCGCCTGGTGCCGCGCGGATAGATACATACCGACGTCGCCGGTGAAAAGGCACAGTACGGCAACGAGCGCCACGCAACCCATCGCCGCGATGCTGACTCCGCCGGTTTCATCCCGCATGCAGAAGCGCCGCACCGCTTTCCGGCGCGGCGCGTGCGTACGCCGCATCACTGCGAGCCTCTCTCGAGTGCCATGGTCGTCGACCGTTTGAAGGAAAGCCGCGATATCAGGCGTTCCAGGCCGGGGAGGAGCAGGGGCATCCTGTAGGCGACCGTCACGACCACCGGCGAGCCCTTGGCTCGCCCCTCGGGGAAAGACACCTCGACCTCGGGGCCCGTGCCCGGGAGGCCCCCCGCGGCGGACATTGCGGCCTTGCGAGCGGCATCGGTGTCGTTGGTCTCCGCGCCGCGCCTGGCGCCTTCGCGGCTGGCCGACGTCACGACGAGATAGCAGTTCAACGAGAGCGCGACCTGGCACACGACCAGGGTGATCAAAAGTAGGACTGGCAGTACGAGCGCGAACTCGACCGCCGCCTGGCCATGTTCACCCCTCGTGGGCTTCCGGGCCTGGCGCGGCTCCATCAAGAAAAGCGCCTCCTAGATGAACGAGTAGATCACGGTCGCGCCTACGAGCCCGACGGAGAGCGGCACCGCGTAGGGTATCCTCACGGGGTCTTGCGGACTCAGGGCGTTCGACAGCCGCCACCCGGCCGCTCCCAGGAGCAGGAGCCTGCCATGCAGGTCGCGGAGCGACCGGGCACGCCGCGCTATCGCGATAAGCGCCAGCACCCCGCCGACCGCTGCGCCGATAAGGAAACCCGGCCAGAGCAGCCTCCATCCCGTGATGGCGCCGGCGGCCGCCAGGAACTTCACGTCGCCGCCACCGACCATGCGGAGCGCGAACGGCAGCAGCAGGATCGCAAGGCCGAGCAGCGCACCGGCCAGGCTCGACGCCAGGCCCGCCAGGCCGGCTCTGACCGTGGAGATGCAGACACCTGCGGCCAGGCCTGAGGCGTTGAGCCAGTTTGGTATCCGGCCGGAGCGTACGTCGGCGGATACGGCCCCTGCGCACAGCAGCGACAACGGAAGAAGGACCGAGAGCGCTCTCAAGACGCCTCGATCAGAAGCCGTTGGTCAGCTTGGAGAAGATCTTCGAGAAGAAGTCCTTTACCGCTTTGCCTCCCGCCGCCCAGGCGGTAGACATACCAGTAAGGCGTTATAACAGGTGTTATAGCAGAAGCACGGAGAAGCCCTAGGACGCGCCGGACCACTCAGTCGGTATCCGGTATAGTCCTGGGGCTTTTCGTGCGTGTTGGGGACGTTCGAATCGATTTGAACACCCTGTTCCGGTTCACTTCCAGACTATCTCCAGGCGGGCGGGGTCGACTTTCTTCATCCCGTCGGCCTTCGGATGGACGATGACCTTCTCGATCAGCATCCTCAATGCCTCCCGCTGCTCGTCCAGCGTCATGCCTTCCCAGGAGTCACGGAAGCTCAGGGCCCGGTCCAGGTAGACCACGTTGTCCAGGGCGCCGCGGTCCTGTAGGTCCCGGAGCTCCGCCGCGATCCCCGCGCGCTTTGCCGTGAGCTCAGCGTTCTTCCTGCGGAACTGGTCAGCTGACAGCAGGGGCTCGTCGTGGTCGTAGTAGTCGGCGACCAGGCGGTCGATAGAGGCCTCGACCTGGTCGAACTGCCGGCGCAGTTTCTCCGCCTGGCTCTCCTGTCTCGGCACCTTCTTCCGTAACCTCGCCTTGAGCGCCTCGACCCGCTTCTCGTCGACCCTCTTGAAGAACCGCTCGAGCACCCACCGCTCCGCCAGATGCTCCTCTACAGTCACCATGCGCCCCGCGTCGTAGTCCTTGGCGTCCTTGCACATGAAGGTCCGCCGGGTCCCGTTGCCCGTCTTCCAGTGCTTCATCCTCCCGCCGCAGTCACCACACACCAGCATCCCCGAGAGCAGATAACGCTGCCCGCCGGCCTGCTTGCCGTTCAGCCTGTTGCGCGCCTGGACGCGGTCCCAGAGGTCCTGGTCGATGATCGCCTCGTGGAGGCCCTCGTAGACCTGCCCCTTGTGAGTCCGCTTGCCGGCATACGTCGCGTTCGAGAGGATGGACCGGATGGACGTGTAGTTCATGCGCCCCTGCTTCCCCTGGATCCCGCGCGCAGCCATCTCCTTGACGATCGCGTGGTAACCCCAGCCCGAATCCCGGAGCCGGTAGATCTCCCGGACCACCTCGGCCTCGGGCTCGCAGACCTCCAGGCGCTTGGATCCCGGGGTGAAGGTGTAGCCCAGGGGAGGGCGGGCCCCGCCATGCCACTCGCCGCGCTCAGCTTTGTAGGCGTGCATCGCGCAGAGCCGCTCGGACATCTGGTCGTTCGAGAACTGGGCGGCGGCCAGGAGCACGTTGAAAAGGAACTTCCCCGAGGCCCGGTCGGTTTCGATGTTCCCCTCGAGGGAGACGACTTCGACCTTGAGCCGGTCAAGCTCGCGGGCCCTGGTCATCGTCTCGTACATGTCGCGGCCGAGCCGGGTCACCTCGTTGGTGATGATGAGGTCCCCGGGCCCCAGCTGGTCGACCATCCTCGCCCACGTGCCGGCGAGCGTGATCTTGGCCGAGGGCACATCGATGTCGCCATAGACCTCGACGAGCTCGAGGCGCTCCTTCTTCGCGTACTTGCGGATCAGCTGGCGTTGGATGTCGGGGGAGAGCTTCTCTTTGTCCGGGTCCTTGCTGACCCTGATATATCCGTAAGCGCGGTTCATGCTTTGATTGTACCTCTTGCTTGGGATGACGTGGTCAAAGTTCGAGCGACAATTCCTCGAGGCGGAGCTCGGCGACCCGCTTGTCCACCAGGAAGATGTCGGCGAGGTCCCCGACCGACAGGCCAGCCTCGATGGCCCGGGCGTGCTCCTGGTACACCAGATCCTCGGGCATGAGGAGCTCAGCCGAGAAGCGGTTAGCGCTGGTCTGCATGTGCCTGGGCTCCCCGCAGTCGAAGAAGAACACGATTCCCTGGTGCTCGAGGGCGATGTGCCCGAGCTCGTGCCCGGTCGTGAACCGGCGCCGGCGCGGGCCGTGTTGGGCGTTCACCCAGACGAACCAGCGGCCGCGGATCCTGGCGGTGAAGCCCGGCTGTGTCAACGGCAACCAGGCGCGCTCGATGCTGACGTCCATGTCCGCGGCGACCGCGTGGACGCTGATCGGGACGGTGACCTGGTTGCTGTACGCGAGCAGGCTGGCGGTGGTGATGCGGGTCAGGTAGCTCATGGGTTCCCCAGCCGTAGAGTTGTGCTGGGTATAAGCTATCAGTAGGGTGTGACAGGACTTTGTCACTTCCGCGGAGAATTGAACATGAGGGGTCTTTAAAGCGTCACACCTATGTGATACAATTCCTAAAACCTTCTCCTGGTACGAGAGGTAGGTGGGGTGAAATGTTCGACCGGGACAAATTCCGAAATCTAGTGCTCTACATCATTTGTAGCGCTGAGCCAAGCAAGTTGGGTGCTGTTAAGCTCAACAAGATTCTGTGGTACACCGATGTCAATTCCTATCTATTCTATGGAGAACCGATTACTGGTGAAAAGTATCTGAAGCGACAGCACGGTCCTGTCTCTGAGCACGTGAACGTGTTTTTGCGTGAGATGGAGCAGGCTGGCGAGATAATAATCCGCGATGTGCCGTGCTACAACTACTTCAAGAAAGAGTACATATCGCTGGTTGAGCCAGATCTTTCGCTGTTCAGCGCGCAACAAATCAGCCTGGTGGACCAGTTGGTCAACAAGATCTGCCGTGAATTCACGGCCGCTGGCATCAGTGAAGTCAGCCACGACAAGATGTGGCAGCTTACCAACTTTGGCGAGGAAATCCCCTATTACACGGTGTTCTCTGCCGAGATGGGTGAGATAGAGGATTCGGACCTCGAATGGGCACATGACACACTGGCGGCGATGGGGAAGTAAATGCATGTTCTTGATGCGTGATATCCGAGAGGAACCAGCTGTTAGTCAAGCACTTGATACCGCTCGCGAACTCTATGAACGCATTGACGACATTTACGAATCGCTCCAATGGCGGCTCAGCAGGGCACCAGAGGATGGCATTGAGCTCCGATCTGAAGGCGATGCGCCAATCTATCTCTTCATTACCCGAAGAGACGTTCCCACCCAGCCTTCCCTAACGGTGCTCTATGAATATGACAATCAATGCGTGTCTTTGTTGGCAGTTGATGTAGTTCCACCAAGCCGGTCCTAAGCACATAGCTACGTATAGCCCAGTAATGACTCCGCAACCTACTTCGCTCTGATTGCCTCTAAATGGGCAGCTATGCGATTAACCGCGCAGGAACCGTGTGGCATCGTCGAACTTGGAAGGATGAACCATGCACATCCATCCTGTTTACACGGTCTAGTTGCTTGGTCGCTTAGCACTGGGCACATCTTCACCTGTGGCTGGTTCTCGTCTCGAGTCCCCATTTTCTCTCCTTCCCTTCCTCTGTTCCCTCCGCCATCATCTCGTTGTTTTCATCGTTCCGATCTAACATCTACACTACCTGGTGTCACTGTAGCGTCCACGTCACCGTTCTGGTCTGTTCGATACACCTTACTACCAACGCCTTTAAGCGCCATCAGCACCTCTTGCCTGGGGTGTCCGTAGCTATTGCCAGCGCCAACCTCGATAACTGAATAATCGGGATGTATGGCGACAAGGAACGGCGGGTAGTAAGAGCCCGCACTTCCGTGATGTGGCACTTTGTAGACTTCTACCTTCGGCAGGGTGTCCTGTGCCATATTTGCCTGCGCCTCGTTCTCTGCATCACCCATTAACAGGATGTCTTTTTCGCCGACAGACACCAGCAGTACGACAGAGGAGTTGTTGGAGTCCGTAGACGTTTGGGGCGTGGGGTTCAGGACTCTCACCGCAGCACCGTTCCATGCGTCCTGGGTGCCTTTCTGGACGGTCTCAGATGGTATCTGCTTGGCGTTGATAGTTGCGGACGTGTCCTTCCAGGCCTTCGTATTCTTTGTGAACCCACTCTGCCAGACCTTGTCTACCTTGTAGTTGTTCAGAACTCCTGTAGCCGAACCAACGTGGTCAGCGTCAGGGTGAGTCAAAACCAGGACATTTATCTCGCTACAGCCCATCTCGGACAGTTCCGAACTGATCTTGGTGTACGCATGCTGGTCACCGGTATCGATCAGGGCGAAGAACGTGCTGCTGCTCTGTGCTATCTTGAGAATCTCACAATCTCCCTGCCCCACGTCAACGAATCTTGCATCGATTACCACGTCTGCACCAGAGGCAGGTGCTGGTTGAGGCCCGGTAGTAATCCCTGTCGTATCTGTCGTAACAGGGTGGCTCGTTGGCGGAGTACTTCCCACCCTGCTTGGCTGCTGATTGCCGCAACCAGAAAGCAGCAATAACAGTAACAACACCACCGTCGCCGCAAACTTTCTCATGCTACTCCTAGTCCCCGAGAGCTCCGCTACTGAGGCGGATCGCAGACAGAGCACGGCGTGTAGCCCTCGGCCTTTGCCTGACTGAGCGGCACCGTCCTGGTGTCAGTCTTGCCGGTCACATAGCGGCACGTGGCGGTATGGTACTTCTCTCCAGTGCGGGTCAGCACCACCGAAGGCTCGCTTGCCTGAGGTGTCGGCGCGGGGGCGGGCGCTGGCGCCGGAGTGACCACCGGGGGTGGGGTTGTTGACGCTGGGATCAACGGTTGCGTCTGAGGTTGCGTCTGCGGTGTTGTCGGGCTCGTCTTTTCCGTGGTGGTGGCACCGCTGCCACACCCGGCGAATAAGAGCGATGTCACGAGAAGGAATAGGAGCGCCACCAGTATCAGATGTTTTCTAGTCCGCATCACTGCCTCCCTTACCACATTTGTTGAGATCGTCAGGCACGCTTCGCCTCCAGGTCGTCAGCTTCAGCCTCGGCTTCCGTAATGGGGCTGTCCGCTGGCTCCTGCTCCGCCCTGGTCTTTCCCTTGGCCTCCCGCGCCGTCGCCTTCGCCACCTTCTTCCTGGCCTCGTCCGCCTTCTCTCCCTCCGCGACTTCACGCTTCAGGACCTCGCGCTCGAGCGTTTCCCTGATCTCGTCGGTGCTCACCTTCACCGGTGAGAGCTTCTTGAGCTCGCGCCTGACCATGCTCACGACAGGCTCGCTCAGCACCAGGGCGCCGAGGATGAACCGGCTCGTAGCCTGCTTGTGGACGTAGTACTCGGGGAGTGCTCCCTTCATCAAGCCTTCCCTCGTCAGAAGGTACAGGCAGTCGAGGGTGGAGGCCTCTCGCGGGTTGAGCTCCAGAAGGTTGGCCTCGAGCACCAGCTCCTCCTTGATGTGCTGCCCGAAGTCCATCCTGTAGACCTGCCAGGCTATGCCGTTCGTGAGCGCTACCCATTCGCACCCCTGGTTCGCAGCGTAGTTTGCCGCCTGCCGCAGGTGCTTCTCCTTGAGATCGAGCCCGATGGCCTTGACCTCGATGAGCAACCGGAGCTTGCCCTCGATAGTCACGGCCAGGTCGCAGTAGGTGCCGCGGATCATGTGCTCGCTCGTGACCTCGTGGTACTTGTCGTAGCCGAAGAGCTCGGCCAGGACGTCGGTCACGATTGCCGCGGTATCTGACTCGTTCACATCGCGGGCGAGGGCAGAGGACAGGACCGGTTGAAAGCGTTTAAGGGCGCTGGTGATACGGGTGGCGACTTTTGTCGGGGCAGAAGACCGAGTTGCCATGGGAGCCTCCTTACTAGATTTTGCTGGGCTTGATCCCCTGCGGACCGGCGCGAGGGGTTTTGCGGCGAATGAAGCTCACTGGCCCTTCATCTCGCGGATGACTTTGCGGCAGTTTTCCACGGTTCGCAGATGCCCGGTCACAAGGAATAGGGAACTGCCGTAAGGAGCATCCAGCACCTTGCGTTCGAATTCGAGCATTTGTAGAGAATCCGCCGCCACTCCTTGCGCGACCAGGGTTGCATATTCATCGACTAAAGGCTCGAGCTTTATCGCGGCTGCCCGGGATTCCGCCTGCGATTCTTTGAGCACCTGGGAATACTTCTTGGGGGATATTTTGTCGCTGCAACCCGCCGCCAGGAGCATCAGGCACAGGCTGATGACAAGAAAGTACCTCATGACCATCAAATCTTGCTTCCGTCGACGATGAAGTGCCCGCCATCTGCCGGGATGAGAATCGAGTTATCGCCATAGAGGTCAGCAATCTCAGAAGCCAACGCATCCGCCTTTTGAAGATCACCATATTTCACAAGTGCCTGCCATTGCTCATATAGCCGTTCAAGGTTTTGGGGTGAACGTTCCATAGCGTCCCTCACCTGGTCCCGGTTCATCCTGTTCGTCTGCCATGGAATGTAGACCGCGAAAGCAACCACGATAATGATGACGAAAAGCCCGACGCCAAGCCCGATCTTGACCTTTTCACTCATGATTTTATTCTCCCCCTGTAGGCTGCAAGAACCCCGTTGCCGCTACTCGGGCTTCTTGTCCTTCTTTTCTTCTGCCGCCAGCTCCCGCTCCTTGCTCTCCACAATTCGCATTATAACTTCGATCTCTGCCGGAGAGAGAGCAGGGTTGGCGGTGAGTACGACCTCGATATCCTTCGCTGATGTCTCGTATTTTTCAAGGGCTTCACGGATAAAGACCTCGTCGAAGTCCTGGTAAAGCTGCTCGTGATTGATCTCGAGGGCGTCAAGAACTTTCTTGAGCTGCTCGAAGCGGGGCTTGTGCTCCCCACTTTCCCATTGAGACAGGGTGGACTGACCTATCCCGGATCTCCTCGCAAGTTCTGCCTGGCTCATGCCACGAAACTCTCGCACCTTTCGCAGCTGATCTCCTATCTCCATGCAGAAATTATACCGTCCTCCCCGTCGTTGCTGGCGATAAACAAGATATTTCCTGAAAAATACTTCTAAATCTATTGACAAGGGGATATGCCCGGTCTTACTATCCACATTAGGAAGAATCACGATAGGAGTGATAGTGCGAATCCACAACAATCTGATCTCACTGATGAAGAACCGGGGCGTCAAGGGCAAGGACCTGGCAGTCAGCACCGGGATTTCGGCCTCCCAGATCTCGGGGGTCGTCAATGGCAAAGCGGTGTTCACAGACGCTCAACTTGAAGCCGTTTGCGAATACCTCGGCGTCACCGTCGACCAGATCTACCCGGACAACCAACTGCGGGAGGCGCTGGCGGAATGACTTCGGAGGAGCAGGAGAGGGCCGACCTGAGGCTCGCGGAGCTCTCCCTTGCTGGAGAGCAGAGGCTGAACGAGATGGAACGCCAGAAGATGGCAAGAACTGGGGGTAACCATGAGGAAGCTGATACTGCTGGTAAACGACGCGCTCGAGTTGAACCTCGAGGAAAACGCGACACTGCATGACGACGCCCTGCGAGCCCTTGCTCACCAGGTCCAGGTCGAGCAGGAGAAAGCCCAGGGCGCGATCGACAGCATCCAACGAGAGATAGACAAGGTCTTCGCGCGGCTTCACACCCGCGAGGTCTGGGAGGACGGCCACAAGTTTGGCCAGGCGCTCCGCAGCCTCCAGGACCACTTCGTCGCCATCGTCGAACACTGGCGCCGGCAGAAGCAGCTGGAGACGCTCGAAGACAGGATCCAGGCCGAGCAGTTCACCAGGATCGCCACGGCGCGGGGCATCGGCATCGCCCAGGCGCAGGTCCTCGAGCTCACACATTCAACAGTCTGCAGCTACAGCCGCGATTCAGCGGCATGAACAGGGGGTAACCATGACAGCACAGGAACTGCCATACGGCATCGATGGCATCAGCGACGTGATGACATTGGTGCGCGCAGGCCGCATCAGGACGGGCGAGGTAATCGCCGAGAAGGGCAAGGAGCACCCGAAGCGTTGGGATTGCTTCAACTTCGCCGACGCGCCGAAGGTGGCCGAGTACTTCGCGAAGAAGGCCGGCATACCGATGAAGGATGCGAGCGACAAGTGGGTCCCCGCGATCGAGCTCAGTCGGCAGCTCAAGGTCCGCGAGCTCGACTTTCTCTTCCCCATCGACGACAAGCGCCAGGTCCTCGACCAGGCCTACATGAAATACGGGGCAAGCGGCGCATGGTCATGCAGGGGCGACGGTGTAATGGCATTCGACCGTGATGCGGACGCCGAACACTCCGAACACCCCTGCGATGGCGAGGACTGCGACTTCTACCAGGCCAAGAAATGCAAGAGGATATCCCTGCTCTCCGTCGTCCTCTACAACATCTCCGGCGGCCTGACGATCTACGACATCTACAGTTCAGGAAGGCAGACGGCCAAGAACCTCTCGAGCGGGGTAGACTTGCTCAAGATTCGCTTCGGGCAGATCAACAACATCCCGCTTAAGCTCTACATCCGGCCTTATAAGACGTTCTACATCGACCAGAGCGGCGCGTCCCACAAGACGGTCCCGTACTGCTTGATGATCGACTTTGAGGCCTCCCTCCTGGACATCGAGATGATGAAGCGCCAGGCGGGCCAGCAAGTCCTTATGCCCGCGCCGCCCGAGCAGTTGCCCGACGACATGTACGCGAAGTCGCTCCAGGAGGCCGCCGCGTTGCCGCCAGCCGAAGACGCCGAGGTGATAGAGGCGCCACCCCTGGCCGCGGTCCCGGAAGCGGAGCCCGAGCCCGAAGTCCCGGTCGCGGAAGAGCTCGCCCCCGACGTCCTCGAGGGTTATGACGACGACCCGGTATACCAGCAGGCCCGGGGCGGCATGGACATCCTCGAGCTCGACAGAACTGAACGCCTCGAGCTCCTCTACAAGTTCCGCGACGACGCCGACGGCCTCATGCACCACCTGGGCGCCGTCATCGACTCGCAGTTGGTCGACGTCCCGCCACCGACACCGAAGCCCGGCCGCAAGCCCGCTGAGAACCCACCGATCGAGACGCCCGCGAACGCACAGGGAAGGTGGGGATTTTGAGGTATTCACACTCGCACCTGAAGCTCTACGCGGGCTGCCCGTTCGCCGAGGACGAGAAGTACCGCAAGGAGATCCCGGAGCAGTCCTCTGAGGACGCGCGACGCGGATCGCGGCTCCACAAGGTGCTCTACGACTACGGCGTCCACTGCCTCGAGCAGGGGGTACCGACTGACCTTGACTACCTCAGGGGACACCAGGGCACCGACGAAGAGCGGGAGATCCTCGAGACTTTCGCCGACACGCACATGTTCGACCTCGCGGCCGGCAACCACTTCGAGGTCCCGCTCGAGGTTGAGGTAGGCGGCTACGGGTTCAAGGCGGTTATCGACCACCTCGAGATGCACGCCCTGACCATCGTAATCCGGGACTACAAGACGTTCTACAAGATCCTGCCGCAGACTGAGGTCGACAAGGACCGCCAGTTGCGGAGGTACGCGGTGGTCGTCTCGAAGGCGTACCCCGGGATCACCACTTTCGTCTGTCAGATGGACTTCGTGCGCTACGGCGTTGTTCGCGAGGTCATCTATACCATCGAATACATCCCTACCCTCGAGGCCGAACTCATCGCCGACATCGAGCAGGTCGAGAACGCGACCGAGTTTCCCGCAACCCCTGGCGCCTACTGTGACTGGTGCTCCTATACCAACATGTGCCCGGCGATGGAAGCGGGCAACGTGGACGTCATCCAGACGCTGGAAGAAGCGGAGGCGGCGGCCGCGAACCTGATCGCCCTGGACGCGAGAAGGGCCGCGCAGAAGAAGCCGCTCGAGGAGTGGTGCTCGAAGCAGGGCCTGGTCACGGTGAACGGCAAGGCGACCGGATATTACCCTGAGGAGCGCTACGAGTACCCGGACAAAGACCAGCTCGCTGAACTGCTATACGGCCGCGGTGTCGACCCTGATCTCTACTTCAAGCCCGACACCACGAAGATCAAGGCGGCCGCTAAGAAGGACCCCGAGCTCGCCGACGCCCTCAAGGTCATCGCAATCGATAAGTCACAGACCAAGTTCGCTTCACGAAAGGTGAAGGAATCATGAAGATCCACGAGCTCGACCTGACCAACGTCACCCGCTACAAGCAGGCACACATGGACCTGCCCTCCAAGATCAGCGTGCTCCTGGGGCACAACGCGGAGGGCAAGACTACCATCCTCGACGCGATCGCCCTGGGACTCACAGGAGCGTGTGATAGGACCGATCGAGCGGGCAAGGGCCAGGAGCAGTTGGTCACCACCGGGCAGAAGCAGGGGGCGATCAAGCTCACCGTCTCCAGCAACGGCGCCGAGCCCCTCACGGTCACGCGCTACGTCCCGGGCGAGCTTGCGATCGAGGGCCAGCACGGCAACAAGACTCAGTTGCAGGCCAACCTCTGCGAGTACCTGGGGACCGACGTCGGCGCTCTCTCCGCTGCCCTATCGACCACGGCGTTCATCGACGCGAAGCCGTCAGACGAGAAGGGGTTGCTGTTCGGGCTGCTCCAGCTGAAGTTCGACAGAGCGAACATCATCGACCAGGTGATGATGGACGCCGTCGATGAGAATACGCTCGAGGTCCAGGCACAGGCCATGGAACGAATACTCAAGGCTGCCCCCGCTAACCTTTTCACCGGCGAGGCCAGCACCTTCGACCTCTTGCACAAGCACGTCTACCAGTTGCGGCGCGACTACAAGCGCGACCTCAAGAACCTGGGCGAGCCCGAACAGCCGAAGCTGGGGGAGGCGGCACCGCCGATCGAGGAACTCCTCGAGCACCTGCACGACCTACAGCAGCAGCGGAATGAGAAGCAACTCGCGCGGCAGAAGATCGCGGACGTTGACCAGATACGAATCCGCCTGCAACTGGACCTCGACAAGGCGAAGGAACTCCTCCCGAAGTCAGGCGACCCGGAGACTGCCAAGGCAGACATGCAAAAGGTGCTCAAGAAGCTCGAGGCCCTCAAGTCCAAGAGAGTCGCGGCATTCGCCCGGTCAACAGCAACCCAGGAGGCCCTCACCGGCCTCGCGTCTGGTAGGTGTGCCTACGGTGCTGACCTTATTCCTTGCGGCTTGACGAAGCAGAAGAGTGAGAAGGTTTTCGAGGAGATGCGGCGGGTCATCAAGCAGGCGGAGGAAGAATACAAGACGGCGGGCGAGGAACAGGACGGCCTTGAAGAACGCATAAACGAGCTCAGCGTCGAGGCCGATAAGGTGCCGCGCGCCCTGGTAGAAGCGGGCCTCAAAGAAGCGGAGGCCGACCTCGCCAACCTCCAAGTCCCCGAAGGCGACCCGCAGGTACTGGCCGACGAGATCTCCGAGCTCACCCAACGCGTCCAGACCGGGGAGCAGGTCATCTCCGCAGCTAACCGCGAGGAAGGCGCACGACAGGAGCGTAAGAAGCAGCAGGAGAAGCGCGCCGGGCTCGAGCAGACGTGGGAGGTCCTAGACGCCCTGGTCAAAGTGCTCGAGCCGTCGGGGCTGCCGGGCAAGATACTCTCGCAGACCATCGGGCCGATCGAGGAGCGGGCGAACGCGAGGCTGCAGGAGTTAACTGGCGGCAGGTACAGCCTCCACCTGGTACTCGACCCCGACTTCGCTATCCTCGTCGACCACGACGGCGTGACAACTGATCTGAAGCGCCTGTCGTCGAGCGAGCGGTTCAGAGTAGGCGTTATTTTGCAGGAAGCCCTGGTGAGTCTAACTGGCCTCCGTTTCCTCATCGTGGACAATGTCGAGCTCCTGGACAGCGAGAACCGCATGATGTTCATGGATCTCCTGCTCTCTATGGCCCCGGAGATGGATCAGATAATAGTCCTGAGCACCATCGGTCCTTTGGGTGCCACTAACCCTCACATTGATGACCTTGCGCTTTATGTTCTGGAGGATGGCCAGTTGGAGGAGATCGCTTGAGCACCCTCACCCCCGCCGAGCGCCACATGCTCACGCTCACCAAACGCGGATACGAGGACGCCGTGATCGCACAGACGTTCGGCATGAAGATAGCTGAGATGAGGGCGATGAGAGAAGCGGCTGAGAAGAAGCTGCGGCTGCAAGCGACACCTGACCAGGGAGGCGAATGGTGGGACAAGTAAGCCAGGAGGTTACGCAGA